>ENA-OQCS01001405-OQCS01001405.1-human-gut-metagenome-genome-assembly--contig:-NODE-1405-length-12462-cov-2.177381_pt1 | contig 12462 bp, 14 predicted proteins | sample MGYA00242757_ERZ504575 | MGnify/ENA primary metagenome ERZ504575 (study PRJEB26092, sample SAMD00036297) | human gut metagenome | host: Homo sapiens | study: EMG produced TPA metagenomics assembly of...
TGGAATGGGAGTATTCTGGCGGCATTCATAGCGGCGGCAGCAGTATTTATCATAATGCTTCAGGCAGAAAAAAAGGTTCTGGCCGAGTATGAGAAAATCACAGTCTGTGTAACGATCGATGATCTCCCGAAGGGCGAAAGAATCACGGAAGACAACATCCTGAATTATGTACAGACGGTGGAGATTGACCGCAAGATCGTACCGGACACGGCAATAAAGAATATGGATGAAATCACAGCAGAATAGCGGTACACCGGATTGAAAAAGGCAGTGTTGTGACCCGGGGGATGCTGGAAAGTGAAGAACAGATTACCGGAGAGATGGAAGAAGCTGTAATTGTCGGATTTCGTGCGGAAGATCTGTATCAGGCAGTGGAGGAGTCCTGCGTGCAGGGGACAGAATTCATATTTATTGTATTGATAAAGAAGAAACAGCCAAAGAAAAGCCGGTTTGGAAGAATTTGTTCGTGCAGCAGGTTTTCGACCAAAACGGAAATGCGATAGACAGTGGAGATACAACGACTCCTGCGCAGAGGATCAATGTTTACATGGACAATGGTAAAGTAGATGATTTTTACAGAAATCTGGCAAAAGGATCGCTCAGAGTCGTTAAGGTCTGCGATTGACAGTGCTCCGGGATACACCAGGAAGGAGAAGCGGCATGACGGAGAAAATACGCTGTGCATTGTACAGCATCATGGGAATTGCACTGGGAATTGTGCTGTTGCTTCCGGGCGGGCATGTACAGGCCTCCGAAAAAAGACGATTTACAACAGCAGTTATGTATCATTCAGCCGGACGGGAAAGCATGGACAACCTGTGCTGGGGACCGGAACTATAAATGGTATGACGAAAACGAAACAACGACAGTGTATACCGGAATCAAATCTTCCCTGGAGGCATTACAGGAGGGAGAACATTATTACAGATTCAGCCGGAGAGGGGAAGTACCCATAGGGGCATGGCAGGTTGTTTTGCGCGGTGCACAATGTATTCATAATGCATATGGAGCACCCCCCGGATGGCATGGTATTTCGTTCGGCATGAAAAAATGTCATAGGTATTATTATTCCGGCTGGAAGCCGTTGTGTGCGGATTGCGGAGAACCGATAGAATGGTGGAATATTTATATGAGCAGGGAAGCGGCGGAGACGATACAGTATATGGATCTGGGCAGCGAAGAAAACCCTGTGACCTATTATTATTTGTGCCCGTTTTGTAGTAATCTGGAACAGGGAGTTACATTTTCACCACACCGATGTAAGACGATCTCAAACAATCAGTATAGGATTACCTATGATGCAAATGCTGAGTCCTGCCATGGGTTTATGGAAGAAAGCTATCATATGTATGATAATGCTGTACTTTATGAGGGAAAAGAAGTAACGCCGGTCACACATCTTGTGGTAAATAATTATTCCCGGATCGGATATGTGTTTACCGGATGGAATACCAGGCCGGACGGAAACGGCATTTCTTATGAGGACAGTGCAGAAATATATAATCTGTCAACGGCTGATTACAGAGACAGGACCACGTGACGGAGGAAGACAACGGCACGGTGATTCTCTACGCACAATGGCGTCCCTGTAAAAGTACTTTGAAGGTAGACGCAGCAGGAGGAAGCTATAACGGAGAAGTGTTTTTTCAGTTACAGGGAGTATCAAAAAAAATATGCATTGCAAGGAAGCACATATAGAACCACCGGAAAGCTGTCTTATAAAGTTTGAGACCAACGGAGGTACGCCGGTGGCACCGGTCAGGGGGACTAATCATTTCGAAGATGGATGAGGATCCTGCCATTCCAGGGACAGATAGACGGGGGAGTTATATATTTCCCGCAGCAGACGGACATACGGATACGGTAAAAGCAGTATATCAGCCGGATCCGATCACATTGCCGTTCACATCCAGAGAGGCTGGTCGTTCGGCGGATGGTATTATGATACAAGTTTTACGAAGCCGGCGGGCGCTCCGGGGGACAGGATCATCCCCTCCGCCTCACTGACATTGTATGCTCATTGGGTGACATTGCAGTTGCAATCGACGGACAATTACAGAGCCAACAAGGGAAAAGGAGCCGTAGATCTGACATGGTCGCAGGCGGATCAAAAAGACAAATCGTATCTTCTGTTTCAGAAACGGGAGAATGGTGCCTGGATCAGAGTGAATACGGCAGACGATATCAGTAATGCAGCGAAGGTGAACAAAAAGGAGGAATATGCAGGAAAAGAAAAAACATTCCTTATTCCGTATACAGGTCTCTATACGATAACGGCGAAGGGGGCCCAGGGACAAAATTATGAGTCAAACAGTGGAGGATACGGAGGGAGCGTTACGGGTACGTTCTGGCTGCAACAGGGAGAGAAGCTTACCTGTTTTGTAGGCGGTCAGGATGGCGTGAACGGAGGTGGCAGCGCCACAGATTACGGAAACGGAGGCGGGAAGACAAGCGTTGTGTCGGACCGCAAAGGGATTCTGCTGATCGCCGGGGGAGGCGGTGGTGCATCTCCTGCCGGAAACGGAGGTGCCGGAGGAAGTATGGCGGGAGTGACAGAAAACAGTGACGGACAGGATGGAATGGCTGGTGGCGGTGCCGGATACCTGGAGGAAGTGCCGGGGAGAGAATCGTTCATCACCATACGAACGAATGCTATCGGGATGCTTCTTATACGCCGGCTTTCGGAAATTGGCAGCATTTTGTGTATGCTAACGATTCCTACAGTATACATATACCGCCACCAGTGTCGGAGGGCATACGACGGATGATAACAACACCTACCATGTTATCAGAGCAGGCTGGTCCCGGCCTCATTGGGCCGCAGATGGATGGAATACCAGCGGATATCAGGGGATTGATACCAGAGGAAATACAAATTAAATGTATCTGTATATGCTGACAGTTGGGGGAATGGGTGCAGATTTTCGCTGAACAGATCAGAATATTGTATTTTGAATCAGGCAGGAAGAATCATTCTATCCGGAAGCTTCCGGGATGCAGTGTATGCTTTGGGTGAGACACCAAACTCTTCGTGGCAGAATGAGGATGGCTCCTGGGGTGGAGCTCCGGGCACAAGTAAATTTTCAGGAACATTTCACTTTAACTTGCCGGAGGGAACTACAAAAGTATATTTGCACTTTAAGTTTTATCACGATTGCAGCAATGCCTGGTTTTCATCATCTCTTACCGGTTTGAATTTCACCGGCGGAATGACATCGATTTGTGGATATACGGAAGGTCAGGTGCTGTCGTCTAAACCGGCCTATGGAGGAAGCAACTATGTGAATGAGGATTGTGTACAAATATTTGAAAGCCTGAGTGGTAATAACAGAGGTAACGGAAGCGTGGAGATTCGATCCCAAATGGTAGGATATCAGGAAACATCACATTTAAAAGGTATTGTGGCAACAGATTTTGCACTGCCGGATAAAATACCGGCAGAAGCGATTTATGAGGCAATAGATGAAAAACGCGTACGTGTTACCTGGCAGGAGCCGAAGGACAACGGAACGGTATATTATCACAAGGCAGAATCATATCTGACCGGAAGTACAGTACGGCTTTGTGAATCGAATATTACACAAAACAGATTGACCAGTGGGATTGCAGGATATTATCTGGTTATAGATGACGCAAAAGATACGAATGTAACGAAAGTTAACGGACATTTCAACACAGAACCGCATACAAATGTGACAGCTGACAAAATCACGAAGTATCTCCATGTGGCAGCAGTAGATGTTGCCGGAAATATAGGAGCTACAACACATTTCACCATCAAAGAAACAGAGGTGCCATGGAAGATTTATACCGGCCAGCTGATTCCGGAAGGAGAAGACGGAAATGTAGCTCCGTCATCGGAAGAAAGGTGCTGGTATGTACGCGCTGACGGAAGAACTCCGATCACATTAAGCATCAGGCATATCTGAAAGGGGTGGCCTCTTTGCAATATCAGCTGAATGAGACAATTTATGAGACAAGGACACAAGAAGGACAATAGCCCGGAATATTATCCGTACGCCTTCGTCAGATACAGCTGTGGAAACTGTCCGCACAGATGCTGAAGGTTTAATTTATGCTACGGAAGGAACCACAGTATTACAGCAATATCCGTATTCATTTACTGTTCGCTCAGATTCAGGTAAAAGTCTTACCGGTGTACAAAAATTTACGATCACAGGGGACCGGTCCGGACAGAGGATACAAGTAATTCCCATTGCAGAGGCCGATTCCGTTGCAGGTAAAATCTATTCGCTTCATGAACTGGATGAAAAAAATAAGATTACTCTGATCGCGGATGGAGAGCCGCCGGTGATATATGGAATGGAAATGCTGGAGAACAGGGAACTGATCGACAGGCGGGACGGAAAGGTGAATGTAACAATAACGGCTAGTGATGCTGTCAGTGGAGTGAAGGAGTTTTATGTGAACATACAAAATACAGACAATACTGTAAGTAAAACATATCATCCGGATGCAGATGGCAGTATACGGATGGAAATCACAGAAGATGATGCTCTGTTCAGCGGAGACTTTACTGTGTTTGCATATGCATGCGATCAGGTGGGAAATGAAACGGAAATATCCGAAGGAACGACGGAATTCGGATTGGAGGCTGACATTATCAGAATACGGGAGCCACAGGATGCAGCCTTCCGTTGCGGTGAGAGCGGTATCTTGACTTTTACGGTCTGGGGATATGCGGATCGTGTGGAAGTGATCTTCCCCAAAGAGATGACAGATCTGTGCCCGGAACTGAATCGTATTTTTGACTATAGGGACAAGCCGGGATATCGTATTACGGAACAGTTACAGTTTATGGTGCCTTTGTATACTCCTGAAAACGAGAATTTTGAAGTTACGGTGAAGGCATATAAGGGAGATAAAAAGCTTGAGGACCATCCGGAATTAGCGTGATCGGGGTAAAAGGCAGTGTATTGGAGGACCTGCGGACCAGACTGAGGTGATGACATGGGGAAAATAGTACTTGCGACGATCATCATTCAGGCAGTGCAAAGTGGCTGCTGAATGTTGACGGGAATAAAGAAAAATGGTACGGAAGTGACAGGATTTTCATGTATGTCATGACTGTGTTCGGTGCGATGACCGTAAACTATTCGGAGCAATGCACAGAATACGGGTGGGTCGTGAGTAATCTCAGACTGCTGGCCGGCTGTCTGCTGGCCGGAGGCCTTCTGAGTGCAGCATACATGGATCGTAGAAATTGCTGGGTGTATAATTATGTATGGTGGTGGTGCCTCCCGTGGGCCGGAATCCTGGGAATGACGGCGGGCGGAGAATTTTCTGGTATCGTCGCTGTACTGGTGTTTGTCATGCTGCAGCAGCTTCTATTCAGCAGAATGTACGGAAAAGCGGATTGTCATGCATTTTCGGTCTGTGCTTTGGCGGAGTGCGGAAATGCAGTCGGATGGTGGGGTTTCTGCTGCAGATGTTCCTCTCAGTCGTGTTATTGACAATCGTGCAGCTGTTTCGGGGAAATGTCACTCCAAGAGGCAGACTGCGCGAACCACAGCCGTTTATTCCTTATATTATCACAGCATTTTTTTCCGTAACGTTCCTCGAAAGTGTTTTTAGAACAACGTATATTTATGCATAAACAGTTGCGTATCTTTTTAAAAAGTGCTATAGTAACTAAAGTTTAGAAACCATAGTGGTTTCCAAAACACAGACAGGAGGAAAATATTATGAAAAAAGCAATCGCAATGTTACTTGCAACTGTAATGTGCACAGCAATGCTGACAGGCTGTGGTTCTGATTCCGCAACCAATGAGAGTTCTCAGGCTGCTGAAAGCAGTGTGGCAGAGACTGCTGTCGCAACAACGGAAGCTGCTGCAACAACGGAAGCAGCCGATAAGACAGAGGGCGGCGTACTGGTATTCGGTACAAATGCTGAGTTCCCTCCCTTTGAGTATGTTGGTGATGACGGAGAACCCGATGGATTTGATGTCGCTCTGATCAAGCAGTAGGTGAGAAGCTGGGCATGGAAGTCCAGGTAGAGAACATGGAGTTCGATTCTCTGGTAAGCTCTATCGGCAACAGAATTGATGGTGCTATCGCAGGCATGACCGTTACCGACGACCGTAAGGAACAGGTGGATTTCTCTGATCCTTATTACGAGGCTGTACAGTTCGTCATCGTACCGGCAGATTCCGATATTGCAACCGCTGATGATCTGAAGAACAAGACGATCGGCAGCCAGCTGGGTACTACCGGAATGTTCCTTTCCGAGGACATTGAAGGTGTTACTGCACAGACCTATAACAGAGCCATCGATGCTGTCAACGATCTGGTAAACGGCAGAGTAGATGCGGTTATCATCGACAAGAACCCTGCAGAAGTATTCAACACGAAGTTCGAAGGCAAGGTTAAGATTATCGATGGTGCAGAGTTCGGTTTCGAGACCGAAGAATATGCAATTGCACTTCCTAAGGGAAGTGACTGGTAGAGCAGGTAAATCAGGCACTGGCAGACCTTAAGGCAGATGGTACCTTTGATGCTCTGGTAGCTCAGTACATCGGAGAGTAATTTTTATACAAAATATACACGAAAAAAGAAGAGAATGGCTTGTGCCATTCTCTTCTTTTTGCTATATTAAGGTAGGTAATGGAAATTTATACATTTACAAGAAAGGCATAGGAAATAACATGCAAAATATCTGGCAACATATTTATGCAGCCTTCATTGAAGCTGACAGATGGAAGCTTTATCTGAAAGCCTGGGAGTAACCTTAGAGGTTTCTTTTTTGCGGCACTGCTTGGTATCCTGATTGGAACGATTGCAGCATTTTTAAAATTGTCTACGAGAAAAAACGGTTCGAAGACTATAGCATCCCGTATTGCGAGCGCCTATATTGATATTATCCGCGGTACGCCTACCACGGTCCAATTGCTGATCATGTGGTCCGGTATTCTGGCTACCTGCAAAAACAGTGTTCTGATCGCCAGCCTGACTTTCGGTATTAATTCCGGAGCATACGTGGCAGAAATCGTCAGAGCGGGAATTCTGGCGGTGGATAAAGGACAGATGGAAGCGGGAAGATCTTTGGGATTGAATAAATTCCAGACCATGCGTTATATCATTATTCCTCAGGCATTCAAGAGCATTCTGCCTCCGCTGGGCAACGAATTTATCGTGTTGATCAAGGAGACATCTATTGTGGGTTATGTAGGAATGAGTGATCTTACCCGTGTGGCCAATCAGATGACTTCCAAGCTGTTCGATGTATTTACACCGCTGCTTGGTATTGCATTCATCTATTTTGTATTGACCAAGGTATTGTCCATCCTGCTTGCAAAACTGGAAAGGAGACTGCGTAAGAGTGATAATCGTTAAAGATCTGCATAAAAGCTTGAAGATAATCAGGTGTTAAAAGGGGTAAGTTATCATATTCATCCCGGTGAAAAAATCGTAGTAGTGGGCCCTCCGGATCCGGCAAAAGTACATTTTTACGTTGCCTGAACCTGCTGGAGAGACCTACCAGCGGCGAAATATGGTTCGACGGACAGAATATCACAGACCCCAAGATTGACATTAATAAAGTCCGTCAGCATATGGGAATGGTGTTCCAGCATTTTAATCTGTTCAATAACCTTACGATCATGAATAATATTACGCTGGCGCCTGTGAAGTTAAAACTGATGGGCGAAGAAGAAGCAAAGGAAAATGCTCTGAAACTGTTAAAACGTGTAGGACTGGAGGAAAAAGCAGATGCTTATCCCGCATCCCTCAGCGGCGGACAGAAACAGAGAATCGCCATTGTAAGATCTCTTGCCATGAATCCAAGAGTAATGCTATTCGATGAACCGACTTCCGCACTGGATCCGGAGATGGTCGGAGAAGTTCTGGAAGTTATGAAGGAACTGGCGGAGAGCGGTATGACCATGGTGGTCGTAACGCACGAAATGGGATTTGCCAGAGAAGTAGGTACAAAAGTGCTTTTCATGGATGGCGGAAATATTGTGGAGGAGAATACTCCTCAGGAATTTTTCACCAATCCGCAGAGTCCCAGATTACAGGAATTTTTATCTAAGGTATTATAAGATGTTATAAAGGAACGGTGAATGCAGATGATCACAATTTCTTTATGCATGATCGTGAAAAATGAAGAACGGATCCTGGCAAGATGTCTGGACAGCGTAAAAGATCTGGTGGATGAGATCATCATCGTGGATACAGGCTCTGCGGATGCGACCAGACGGATCGCACAGACATACACGGATCGGGTCTATGATTTTACATGGATCGATGATTTCAGTGCAGCGAGGAATTTTGCTTTTTCCAAGGCAACTTGTGAGTATATTTATTCCGCAGATGCGGATGAGGTTCTCTCGGAAGAGAACCGGGCAAGGTTTCAGGCGTTAAAAGAAACGCTTCTTCCCGAAATTGAAATTGTACAGATGAAATACGGCAACCAGCTGCACAACGGTACAGTTTATAATTTTGATGAAGAATACCGGCCAAAGCTGTTTAAGAGACTGAGAAATTTTATATGGGAAGAACCAATTCATGAAATGATCCGGCTGGAACCGGTTGTCTATGACAGTGATATTGTGATCACCCATATGCCGGAGCAGAATCATGCAGGCAGGGATATTGCCAATTTCCGTAAACAGATCGCAGCAGGAAGACAGCTTTCCAGAAGGTTGTATGGAATGTATGCAAGAGAATTGTTCCTGGGTGGAGCGGACAGGGATTTTCTGGAGGCAGAGAACTATTTTCAGATGCAGGTGGCTTCACCGGACAGAAGCGGAGATGAGATCACGGAAGGCTGTTGTGTGGCAGCAAAAGCGGCAAGACTGCGGGGAGATGCGGTGAGCTTTTTCAAATACACCTCGAAGGTGATCGCCGGAGACGGCTGCTCGGAGATCTGCTGCGAATTGGGGCATTTCTACGAGACATCCGGGGACTTGGAGGAAGCGGTCATCTGGTATTACAATGCGGTATATGAAACGCAGCCGGTACTGGCACTAAGGACTTCCGGGCAGAACCGCTGGAGGGACTGGTCCGATGCTATGATCACCTGGGACTTTCGGAACAGGCAGCAAGCTATCGGGAAGAGTTGAATAGCAGGAGTGAGGAGTGAAATTATGAAATGGGAAGAAAATGTACGTAAGGTAGTTCCTTATGTGGCAGGGGAACAGCCGAACCGGCCCAATATGATTAAATTAAATACAAATGAATGCCCGTATCCTCCCGCACCCGGGGTGCGAAAAGCGGCGGAAAATATGGAGAGTGCAGCACTCAGATTATATCCGGATTCAAATGCCCAGCGCTGGTGGATGCCCTGGCAGCATATTATGATGTAAAACCGGAGCAGGTATTCGTGGGAGTCGGTTCGGACGATGTATTGTCTATGGCCTTTATGACTTTTTTTAACAGTGGTAAGCCGATTCTGTTCCCGGACGTCACCTATTCCTTTTATGATGTATGGGCAGATCTGTACCGGATCCCATATCGCACCTGTGCACTGGATGAAAACTGGCATATCCATCCGGAAGATTATAAACACCTAACGGCGGTGTCATCTTCCCGAATCCCAACGCTCCTACCGGCGTGGAGGAATCTCTTGAAACAGTTGAGGAGATCCTGCAGGCAAATCCGGATGTGGTAGTGATCGTGGACGAGGCTTATGTGGATTTCGGTGGCAAAAGTGCACTGCCATTACTTAAAAAATACGAAAATCTGTTGGTCGTTCAGACATTTTCCAAGTCCAGAGCTATGGCGGGAATGCGTATCGGTTTCTGCATCGGCAACGAGAAACTGATTCACTATCTGAATGACGTGAAGTTTTCCTTTAACTCCTACACCATGAACCTGCCTTCGCAGGTAATGGGCGTGGAAGCAGTGAAGGATGATACTTATTTTAAAGAAACCACGACTAAAATTATAGCTACGAGAGAGCGGGTGAAAAAGGAACTGACGAGCATGGGATTTACTTTCCCGGATTCCAAGGCAAACTTTATCTTTGCTTCTCATAAGGAAGTTCCGGCAGAAGAATTGTTCCGGGCACTTCGAGAGGCGGATATTTATGTCAGACACTGGAACAAACCCCGCATTTCCAACTCCCTGCGTATCTCGGTCGGTACGGATGAGGAAATGGACCGTCTGATCGCTTTTCTGAAAGAATATCTGGAAAGAGGTATAATTAAAAAATAAAAGAATTGGAGTAAACACATGTTAAAAAAGTATTTGATCATTTTTCTGGTATCTATGGTTCCGTTGATTGAACTTCGAGGCGCTGTTCCCATTGCGGTGGGAATGAATCTGCCGCTGCTTCCCAGCTATATTGTATGCATCCTGGGCAATATGCTTCCTGTGCCGTTTATTTTCTTTTTTTGCGAGAAAAGTATTGGAGTGGGGTGCAGACAAGCCTGTCATCGGTAAGTTCTTTACTTTTTGTCTGGAAAAAGGCCACAAGGGTGGACAGAAGCTGCAGGAGAAGGCCGGAAGAGGTCTGTTCGTGGCACTGCTTCTGTTTGTGGGAATTCCGCTTCCCGGAACGGTGCATGGACCGGAACTCTGGCAGCCAGTCTGTTAGACATGGACTTTAAGTCCAGCGTAATAGCTGTAATGTGTGGTGTTGTTCTGGCAGGTGTGATCATGGGACTGCTCAGCATGGGAGTGTTCGGGGCACTTGGGACTATTTTTTAAGAAAACGGAGATGCTGTAGCTATGGAAACACAGAAGAGATTATACCGATTTTGCAATGAGTATATGATGAACTGATGGACAATACCCCTTATGAAATGTGGTGCGAACGTCTGGACCGGCTGATCGCAGCCTATGGAGTGTCGAAGCCGGAGCGGGATGCGGAGGGAATTCTGGATTCCGAGCGTAATCTGGTGGTGGATCTGGGCTGCGGCACAGGTACGTTGACGGAAATGCTGTATCAAAAAGGCTATGACTGCATCGGCTTGGATAATTCTGAAGAAATGCTGAATATTGCCATGGATAAAAAAGCGGAGAGTGGTTCGGAGATCCTTTATCTGCATCAGGATATGCGGGAGCTGGATCTGTATTCTACCGTGGGTACGGTGATCAGCGTCTGTGATTCCGTCAATTATATTTTGGAAGAAGAGGAACTTTTGCAGGTATTCCGGCTGGTGAACAATTATCTCTATCCCGGCGGGTATTATCTTTGATTTTAATACCGTCTACAAATACCGGGGTTCCTTCTATTGTAATTATGGTTCCGGGACTTTATCTGTACCGTGGAATTTATAATCTGGGTATGATGTCACTTTCTGTTGCGGCATCGTGGTTTGCAGCAGCAATACTGATCATTGCCGCACTGCCGCTCGGACTGATTTTTGCAAGGATACTGACAGACAGAACGTTTCGTTACTGTACCTGATAAGAGCCGGTGTTATATAGGCAGAATTAGTGACATTCGGCGCAGAATGTCCTATGGACGAATCGTAAAAAAGACGGTATACTGTTCCTAAGATATCCATTGGGATGAAAGGAGCGGAAACCAATGTGGGAAAAAATCAATAATTTTTTAAAAGGGCAGATTGTGACTTCTCTGATCTACATTGTCCTTGGTGTATGTCTCGTGTTTATGCCGGTCAATACAATTAACGTCATCTGCAAATTTGTGTTCGGAATTCTTCTGATTCTGGTAGGTTTGTATCATATCCTGATCTATGTGGCGGAAAAACTGAATTCCACGATTTTTGATCTGTTTTCTGGTGGTGTTCTGATGGTACTTGGAATCTTCCTGTTTATGAACCCGCAGATTGTTGTCAAGCTTCTCCCGATTTTGCTTGGCACATTTATTCTGGTGGACAGCATCTGGTCACTGAAGGGAAGCCTGAAACTCAAAAAACGTGGTGCAGACTCCTGGAAGTTCCTTCTTCTGGGAAGCATTATTTTCATTGCACTTGGTATTTCACTGGTAGTAAACCCATTTACAATGGTGAAATACACGGTAATCTTTGCCGGATGGATATTCCTCTGTAATGGTGTGATTGATATGATCTATCTGATTCTTCTGAGAAAAGGTCTGAAAGAAATCAAACAGGATGTGGAAGCAGTGGATGCAGATGGCGAGATTATTTCTGGTGAAGATAGCGGTGAGACAGATGATCTGGATACAGAAGCTCCGTACAGCCGGAAGAACCGATTGCACCGGAACCGGAATATGCACCATGGAGTTCCCGTAAGAAAACGGATTCTACAGCTCCAAAAGAGCGTACAGAAGAAATGGAAGGCACAATGTCAGAGAGTGATGATGTGACAGAGGATGCATTTTCAGAGTGCCTTGAAGAAAAAGAATCCGCAGGTATGGAAAATGCCAGCCAGGAAGGTTTCTGTAAAGAAGAAGCGGATAGAGAAGTTTCCGAGATGGAAGAGTCACTTGATGTTGAACAGGAAAACGAAAATGAGACATCAGTAGAAGCACCAGACAAGGGTAACAATACCCGGAAACCGGGCAAGCAC
>ENA-OQCS01001407-OQCS01001407.1-human-gut-metagenome-genome-assembly--contig:-NODE-1407-length-12445-cov-1.860042_pt1 | contig 12445 bp, 11 predicted proteins | sample MGYA00242757_ERZ504575 | MGnify/ENA primary metagenome ERZ504575 (study PRJEB26092, sample SAMD00036297) | human gut metagenome | host: Homo sapiens | study: EMG produced TPA metagenomics assembly of...
TGGAGTCCGCTTCGCGGGAAATCCATTGCGGATATTCTGGATATGACGATCAATATGGCGGTGGAGTTTTTCGAGAATATTCCCTCGATCTTGTCGAAAGTGAAGGTATTGCAGGATGTAGGCCTGGGCTATATCAAGTTGGGGCAACCTTCCACGACTCTCTCCGGCGGTGAGAGCCAGCGTGTCAAAACTGGCGACCGAACTGGCCAAGAAAGATACGGGCAAGACGCTTTACGTGTTGGACGAGCCGACGACCGGTCTTCATTTCGAAGATATACGGGTCTTGTTGGGCGTCCTGAATAAATTGGTGGATAAGGGTAATACGATCATCGTCATCGAGCATAACCTCGATGTCATCAAATGTGCCGACTATCTGATCGATATGGGTCCCGAAGGCGGACGTAACGGCGGCAGGTCCTTTTCACCGGAACTCCCGAAGAATGGTAAAAGCGAAAACGAAGAGCTATACGGCTCCATTTTTGAAAGACGAATTAAAAAGCGATAAGAAATGAAGAATCCTATTCAGATGATTAAACAATGCGTGGAGAAGGAAGAACCTTACTTTCTGCTGCGCGGACAGGATTTGTGTGCGTTGAAGGCTATCGAAACCTATTATGAGGAGGTGAAGAAGCACGTGAAAGACCCTTATTTTATTGAGGAGATAGGAGAGATAATGAAAGATTTCCGGGCTTTCCGGGAAGAACAGGAAACCCATATACCGGATTAAAAGATGGCGGACGACAGTTACAAGACCATTAAGCAGATAGCTGAAGGGTACTATACGGAGAAGCGCAGCCGCTTTATCTCGTATGCGATCCCGGTGCGTACGGTGGAAGAGGTGAAAGAGCAACTGGACAAATATCGTAAACAGTATTATGACGCCCGCCATGTCTGCTGGGCCTATATGTTAGGTCCCGAACGCCTAACTTTTCGTGCGAACGATGACGGCGAGCCTTCCTCTACTGCCGGAAAACCGATTCTGGGACAGATCAACTCGAACGGGTTGACAGATATCCTGATCGTCGTGATCCGCTATTTCGGCGGAATCGAATTAGGGACGAGCGGTTTGATTGTTGCTTACCGGACAGCCGCCGCCGAAGCAATAGCTGCTGCGAGATAGAAGAGCGCACTGTTGATGAAGATATCACCATTGCGTTCGAATACCCTTATCTGAACGGAATCATGCGCATTGTCAAGGAAGAGAATCCAGTGATCGTCTCCCAAAAGTTTGAAATGGATTGTGAAATGACCCTTCGTATCCGCAAAGGAGAGGCCGAACGTTTGAAAGCGCGGTTATTAAAGGTGGAAAGTGTCTATATTCCCAGAACCGAATTTTAAGTAAGTTGTTATATTATTATAATTCTAAACAAAAACAATTTGTAAATAATGAAGAAGATTCTTTTATTTTCTTTTTTTCTGATGTTGGGATTGGTTGTATCTCAATTCCTGCCGGCGATGGTAGGTGAGGGGTATTCGTCGGTGAAGACGGTCTCCAATACCCTGTTGTATGTCTGCCTGGCCTTTATCATGATAAATGTGGGACGGGAGTTCGAAATGGATAAAACCGTTGGCGATCCTATACTGAAGATTATTTTATTGCAATGGCGACGGCTGCTTTCCCCTGGATCTTCGTGGCGTTATATTATATGTTCGTGTTGCTTCCGGATATTTACTGGAACAGTGGAGAAGCTTGGAAAGAAAACCTTTTGTTGAGCCGGTTTGCAGCCCCGACTTCAGCCGGTATACTGTTTACAATGTTGGCGGCGGCAGGGTTGAAATCTTCTTGGGTATACAAGAAGGTGCAGGTATTGGCAATCTTCGACGACCTTGATACGATTCTGTTGATGATTCCTTTGCAGATTATGATGGTAGGCTTGCGCTGGCAGTTGGGCGTTATCATTTTGATCGTGATGGTCCTTCTGGTCATCGGATGGAGAAAGATGGGCAGTTATGACATGCGGCAGGATTGGAAGGCAATTCTTTTCTATGCCGTCCTTACCTGCGGGATTACGCAGGCGGTTTATTTGGTGTCCAAATACCTTTATGGCGAAGATGCCAGCATCCATATCGAGGTCTTGTTGCCTGCGTTTGTATTGGGTATGGTGATGAGGCATAAGCATATTGATACGAAGGTCGAACGCAATGTGGCGACAACAGTCTCGTTCCTCTTTATGTTTCTGGTAGGAGTCAGCATGCCAGTCTTTTTCGGAGTGGATTTTGCCGCGCAGTCTGTAGAAGCGACAACAATAACCGGAGTGCAGCCGATGATGTCTTTGCCGATGATCATCCTGCATGTCGTGATTGTTTCGTTTCTGTCCAATATCGGGAAACTGTTCCCGTTGTTTTTTTATCGGGAAAGACGGAAGCGCGAACGTCTGGCGCTATCGATTGGTATGTTTACACGCGGTGAAGTAGGGGCCGGAATTATCTTTATCGCGCTTGGTTACAATTTAGGAGGCCCAGCGCTTATGATTTCCGTGCTCACCATAGTGTTTAATTTAATTTTAACTGGTATATTTGTCGTGTGGGTTGAAAAACTGACTCGCAGCGCTTACAAGTTGGAGCAAGTTGACATGTAAGTGTACAGTTGTTAGGAAAAATCAAAGGGAAGCGGTTTGCACGCCGCTTCCCATAAATATTTAAATACCATATGGATAGAACCATCAACGTTATCCTTAAACCGTTGCGTCGTTTGCTATGCAAAAACCGAATGCGAGTATCTTATTATTCATGGCTATGATTCTTGCTATGCTATTTGCCAATTCCCCTTGGGCGGAGTCCTACCATAACATCTTATCTCATCCGATTGATTTGAAGATAGGTAATTTCACACCGTTTATGCATCATGGAGAAGTGATGCCGATGCTGGCCTTTGTGAATGATGCTTGATGGCAGTCTTCTTTTTTGTGATTGGATTGGAGATTAAGCAGGAAATTCTGATTGGGGAGTTGAGTTCGGTACGGAAAGCACTGCTTCCGATTATTGCGGCCTGCGGCGGGATGATCGTTCCGGTATTGTTTTATTTTCTGGTTTGTCATTCGGCACCCGAAGTGCGAGGTGTGGCTATTCCGATGGCGACCGATATCGCCTTTGCCTTGGCTGTTTTAGGGTTGTTGGGAAAACGGGTTCCACTCAGCATGCGTATTTTTTTGACGGCATTGGCGGTGGTGGATGATATCGGCGGAATCATTATTATCGCCTTGTTTTATAGTGGTGAGATTGCGTTTGAGCCACTTCTGATCTCACTCGCCTTGCTGGCTTTGCTATATGTAGGGGGAAGGATGAGGGTGAATAACATTGCTTTCTACTATATAATAGGTTTCTTTGTGTGGATGCTATTTCTTGAGTCGGGTATTCATCCGACCATAGCGGGTGTGCTGGTCGCATTCACCGTTCCGGCTCGTCCGGTTGTTAAGCTGGATGATTTCACTTGTGAAATGACCGGCTATCTGGATATGCTGGATTACACAGAAGTGCGTCATTCCCGGAAAGCGGCGGTTCTTTCATCGACACAGATTCAAGTTCTCAACAATATTCATTCATTGGCGGACAAAACAATCAGTCCGTTGCAAAGCATTGCCAACAAACTCCATCCGTTAGTCAATTATCTGATCCTGCCGCTCTTCGCTTTTGTCAATGCAGGCGTTACTTTCGGGGATATCGGGATCGGTTCGTTACCGGGAATCCCGTTGGCGGTATTCTTCGGCCTGTTTGCCGGAAAGTCGCTGGGTATTTTCCTGTTCACCTATATTTTTGTCCGTTTGCGTCTTGCTACGATGCCGGAAGGGGTGAGCAAACGGAACCTATTCGGGGTGTCGATGTTGGGCGGTATCGGTTTTACGGTAGCTCTCTTTATCGCGAACCTGTCTTTTGCCGGGATGCCTGATGTCGGAGTAGAGCTATTGAATCAGGCAAAGTTGGGCGTATTTGCCGGTTCGTTCATTTCAGGCTTGTGCGGTTATTTGATATTAAAGAAAGTATTACCTAAAAATTATAGAGATGGACAGACGTAAATTTATTCAGACTGGGATTGCCGGAGTAGCCGGTTTATCGTTAGTCCGCACAGGACTTGCCAACATACAGATGACCGTACCTTCGGATATATCGGTCGACAGGGTGAAACTGGGAAAGACCGGATTGAAAGTCTCTCGTATAGCTATGGGAACCGGGACGAAAGGCTGGAATTACCAGTCCAATCAGACCCGGCTCGGACTGGATAACTTTGTGAAGATAGCCCGTCACGGTTATGAACGCGGTATTCGCTTCTTCGATATGGCCGATATGTACGGTTCGCAACCATTTGTCGGAAAAGCCCTGAAAGAGTTGCCTCGTGAGAAACTCACGCTGATGACGAAGATGTGGACCTACGACGAAGGGTCGGAAAAACGCGAGTCGGTCAGCAAAACCCTCGACCTTTCCGCCAGGAAGTTGGTACGGACTATTTCGATATCCTCCTACTGCACTGTATGACGAAAGGCGACTGGGCGGAAACTCGTAAATTTATATGGACGGCCTGGCGAAAGCCAAGCAGGATGGTATCGTGAAAGCTGTCGGCGTCTCCTGTCATAACTGGGAAGCGCTGGTCGAGGCTGTCGACAATCCGTGGTGTGACGTTATCCTCGCCCGCTTGAATCCGTTCCAAAGCCATATGGATGGGACGGTCGAAGCCGTAAACGAACTTTAGGCAAGGCACGCAAGAAAGGCAAAGGGCTTATCGGAATGAAAATTTTTGGTGAAGGCAAACATGTTTCTGATGCCGAACGCGAACGTTCCATCCGTTTTGCTGTTACCGAAAGTAACTTGCATTGCATGACACTTGGTCTGGAGTCCATCGCGCAGATGATGATGCGATAGAGCGGGTGATGCGGAATGCCAGAGGATAGCTGCCTTATTCCGCCACCTTGCGTATCTTGTGCCGATACTGATAATCAGCTGTTAAAGCGATAAAAATAATCAGTTCGCACATGGCATTGCCAGCCATAATCCCCTTTCTCCCAATAAGTGAGGAAGGGTGAGGAAAGAGTTTGCAAAAGTAGTCCTTTAAGTCCGGCCAGAAATTACCATTTGGTAAAAAATAAGAATAATAATGTACATAAAAATGCTTATATTCGCAGACAGTCTGTTTGTCGAAAGTGTAACTGTTAAATTCAGGAAATATGGCGAAATATCTGTATTATAATTATATCTGTGCCTGTTGTTTTTTGTTTTTATTCAGCAGATGTGGAAAAGGTAAAAGCGAATCCGAAGAGATCCCTTTCAATCCCTATGTGGAGGCGTTTACCTCCGGTACGATTTCAAGATATACGCCCGTATATCTTATTTTCAACCAGGAAATAGCAGTTGACAGAATGGAGCCTGACCAACTTCGTGACCTGGTCAAGATCAAGCCCGAGACAGTCGGCGAGTTCGCATTTGAAAATAACCGGACGATCGTATTCAAGCCATCCAAGAGTTTTGAGCGCGACACTCGTTACGAGGTAAAGGCTGATCTATCAGAGTGGTTTGATACGGAACGAAAGGACAAATATTTCTCATTCAGATTCTCGACGCAGCCTTTGCTGTTGCGTGCCAACCTGCAATCCGTCGATATCAACCGGAAGAATGAAAACGGCTACGACATTGTCTGCTCGGTATTTACGCCGGACAGGGAAATTCCCGAAACTGTAGAGTCGCTTGTCCGTTTCTCCGAAAAGGCGAATGCCAGATGGCAACATAGTCCCGACGGAAAGAGGCATGAAATTTCTATCTCGAACATACAGGCCGGGACGGATGCGACACGTGCCTTTAAATTATCCGTAGCCCCGAATAAACTGAAAGTGCCGGAGGAGGAACTGCTATCTGTCGATATTCCCGAACTGAATGATTTTGCCGTGTATGAAGTCGAATATGTCGCAGAGCCGGAACGTTACGTCGAAGTCACCTTTACGAAACTACTCGATGCGGCACAAAACATGCAGGGACTTGCCTGGATCGACGGTAACAAATCGGAGACCGTCAATGTCGAGGGCAATAAGCTCCGCCTTTATCCCGATGCAGGTAGCAAAGGTGCCCTTAATGTTCATCTGAGCCAGAACATCAGAAGCAAAAACGGGCTGAACCTGAAAGAAAGCATCGTTCGTCAGATCGTAGTCAGTGATGAAAAGCCGGAAGTCCGTTTTATCGGCAACGGTGTGATCATCCCACAGTCCACACAACTGACTATTCCTTTTCAGCCGTCTACTTGCGCGGCGTAGTAGTGCGTGTCATCAAGATATTCGAACAGAACATCGGACAATTCCTTCAGGTGAATGATCTCGAAGGAACGAGTGACCTGATGCGTGTCGGTCGCCTGATCGCGCGTAAAACGATCTTCCTCGATGAAGACGCCACCCAGGATCTCAGTCGTTGGAATACCTACGCGATCGATTTGAAAGAACTGATCGACCCCGAACCCGGCGCCATCTACCGGTGGAACTGTCGTTCAACCGGGATTTGTCCGCCTATCCCTGCGAAGACCTCGTCAAGAAAAGTAAAGAACAACTGCTTGCCGATGATGAGATCAAGTTCAAGGAAGAAAGTAGCCGTTTCGATGGAGGCGGTTATTACTACTATAACGGCGACTTCGACTGGTCCGACTACGATTATAGCAAACGTGGCGACCCCTGTTCCAACAGCTATTATTATAACACGACCGTCGGCAAGAATGTCCTCGCCACCAATCTCGGTCTGTTGGCGATGGCCGGCGAAGATAACGATATGACTGTCCTTGTACATAACATTCTGAGCACCCATCCAGAGAAAGGTGTCAAAGTCGTTGTCTACAACTACCAGCGTCAGGAATTAGCCTCCGGCGTGACAGAGACAAAGGCAGGTGCGTTTCTCGCTGAAAAACGGCAAGCCGTTCTATCTGACTGCTTCCCTCGGACAGCAACGCTCGTATCTTCGTGTAGATGACGGTTCCGCCCTTTCGCTGAGTTCGTTCGATGTCTCCGGAGAAGTCGTGCAGAAAGGCATCAAGGGCTTCATCTACGGCGACCGCGGTGTATGGCGTCCGGGCGACACGCTGCATCTCGGTTTTATGTTGAACGACCGCAGCCGGATGCTCCCTGCTAACCATCCGGTCATCATGGAACTTTACAATCCGCTCGGCCAGTTCTACCTGCGCAAGACACAGACAAAAGGCGAAGCAGGACTTTATGTTTTCGATATGCCGACCGAACCCGATGCGCCGACAGGCGCTTGGAACGTCAACGTGAATGTCGGCGGCGTCACCTTTACGAAGCGTCTCCGTATCGAAACGATCAAACCGAACCGCTTGAAGATATCCCTTACGATGCCCCCCAAAAAAATTGCTCCGAGGCGAACCGCTCGATGCCGCTATGCACGTGGAATGGCTACAGGGAGCAACTGCCCGCAATCTGAAATACGATATTCAGGGAACCTTTATCTCGACCCCGACCACCTTTTCCGGCTATAAGAAATTCTATTTCGATGATCCTTCGAAAATCTTCAACAGCGAAGAAAGCAAAGTGATCTCCGGTGTGACCGATGCAGCGGGCGACGCCACCATCAAAGCCCGTTTCGAGATCGGCGCTTCGGCTCCCGGTATGTTGTTGGCGAGTTTCGTCACCCGTGTGTATGAGGAATCCGGTGATTTTAGCATCGATGCTAACCGGGCGTTCTATTCACCCTACCGTCGCTATGCCGGCATCAAGTCGCCCCAGCAAGACGGGGAACCACTGAAGACAGGAACCGAATATAAATATGAGGTAGCCTCTGTTGATTATCTTGGACAGGCGGTAGCCAATACCGAACTCGAAGTGAAAGTCTATAAAGTCCATTGGTACTGGTGGTGGAGCTCAGATAACGGGAGCCTGGCGAACTATGTCTCGAATTCGTACAACAAACCGGTGAAAACCTTCACCGTCCGTACTGGTACGAATGGTATGGCCTCCTTCAACCTGAGATATGCCGATGCTGATTGGGGAACCTATTTCATTTCGGTGAAAGACAAAAAGAGCAAACACTCCACCGGTGTGATGAGCTATTTCGATTGGCCTTACAGTGAAGGAAGGCGTGACGCTGATGGCTCTTCCTCCGCCAATATGCTCACTTTCAAGACAGACAAGGATACATACGTGCCAGGAGAACAGATCGTCGTCACCTTCCCTTCCGTCAAAGGAAGTCGCGCGATCATCAGCATCGAGAACGGTACGCGTGTCCTCTCGACCACCGAGCATGTGTGCAACGATGGGCAGACTACGGTCAAGCTCGCCGTTACTTCTGACATGCAGCCCAATGCATACATATATATAACGCTGCTCCAGCCGCACGGCGTCACGAAGAACGACCTGCCGATCCGCATGTACGGTGTCGTCCCTTTCACGGTTACATCTCCCGAAAGCCATTTGGCCCCGATTATCCATATGGCGGATGAGGTCAAGCCTGAAGCACCTTGTCACGTGATGGTTTCCGAAAAGAACGGTCGCGAGATGGCCTACACACTGGCGATTGTCGACGAAGGGTTGCTTGACCTAACCCGCTTTCGCACACCCGATCCCTGGCAGGCGTTTAACGCCCGCGAGGCATTGGGGGTTAATACCTGGGATTTGTACAACTACGTGGTCGGCACGTATGGCGGCCGCATCGAGCAACTGTTCAGTATTGGCGGCGACGATGCCTTGAACAAAGGTCCGAAGGCGATAGTGAACCGCTTTAAGCCGGTCGTGCAGTTTGCCGGTCCGTTTCTGCTGAAAAAGGGAGAAAAACGGCAGCATACCTATAAGATGCCGAACTACAACGGCCGTGTCCGCGTCATGGTTGTCGCTGGAAACGGGGAGGCTTACGGCAACACGGAGAAGAGCGTGCTCGTGCGCAAGCCTGTCATGCTGCTCGGCACACTCCCGCGCGTATCGGCATAGGAGAGGAGATGGTGGTTCCTGCTACCGTCTTTGCCACCGAAAAAGGAGTTGGAGACGTGCAGGTCACGATCGCCTGCTCCGGCAATATGGAGGTAGTCGCGAGAAGAGCCATATGCTGCACTTTGAAACGGTCAGTGACAAACTGGCGCAGTTCCGCATTCGTGTGAAAGATACCCCCGGACGGACACGTGAAGATCACGCTACCGGCGGTGGTGAAAAGTCTGTATATGAAACCGATATCGAAATCCGTTCCGTACGCCGTCCGCAAATCAAGGTGACACCTGTGACGCTCGAAGCCGGAAAGAGCTGGAAAGGGACGGTCGGCCTTCCCGGCGTGGAGGTACGAACTCCCTTGTGCTCGAAATGTCGGATGTCCAACCTGTCAACCTCTCCACGCGGTTGTCCTACCTGTTGGGCTACCCGCATGGATGTGTTGAACAGATCACTTCGAAGGCATTCCCGCAACTGTACTTGAGCGGGGTCGCCTCGTTGACCCGCGAACAGGAGCAATCGACTGAAGCGACCGTGAAAGAAGTGATCCGTCGCCTGCGTTCCTACCAGACGGTAGACGGTTCCTTCTCCTACTGGCCTGGTGGAACGGCTCCCAATGCTTGGGGGACTGTTTATGCCATCCACTTTTTGCTCGAAGCGGAGAAGAAAGGTTACCTTGTACCCGAAGGCATGAAGCGGAATGCGTTGAATGACTTGAGCCGTATTGCCCGTAACTGGAAACCGGAAGCCTCCTATCTGCCGAATCCGAAGAAATGACGCAGGCATACCGCCTGTTTGTCCTCGCTTTAGGCAAGTTGCCGAGGTCGGTGCCATGAATCGCCTGAAAGAGAGTAAGACGCTCATGTCTATGAGTCGCTATCTGTTGGCGGCGGGTTATGCTTTGGTCGGACGTCCGGATGTATCGAAAGAGTTGGTTGTAAAGACAACGGCTCTGACAACGGCTTGTTCCGGATACGATCAGACGTTCGGCAGCGACTTGCGTGATACTTCGATCCGCCTGATGACGTTCTGTCTACTCGGAGACGGCAAGGAAGCGGCTCTCTTGGCGAATGAAATATCCAAGACGCTCGCATCCGACGATTGGCTGAGCACGCAATCCACGGCATTCGGCCTGGTGGCTCTTTCCGACTATATGGAGAAATATAAGGTGTCCGGCTTGATGGACTTCTCCTATGCCGTAGACGGCAAGACGAAGAAGGTTTCCACCACTCGGAACATCTGGACGGAGACTTTGCTTGACAAGGCTGCCTCTTCTGCCTCCTTAGAGTTGAAGAACACCGGCAAATCCACTCTGTTCGCCCGCCTCGTGGCCGAAGGTATCCCAGCCGAGGGTAAAGAGGAAGCCTATGCGAACGGTCTTACGCTCGCCGTCAGCTATATGGATCATGACGCCATCCGGTGAATACCTCCGCTTTGCAGCAGGGTACGAACTTCACGGCTGTGGTGACCGTCGCAAATTCGTCTCCTCGTGGCTATAGCCACCTGGTGCTGACTGAGGTTTTTCCGGCTGGTTGGGAGATATTGAACACGCGCTTCCTTACAGGCGGCACGGTTGACAATCGGGTGACAGGTGTCAATTACCAAGATATTCGTGATGATCGTGCTTACAGCTATATCGACTATCTGCCTGCCGGAAAGCAAGTGACGGTCCGTATCAATCTTTGTGCTGTCTACCCCGGCCGTTTCTATTTGCCTCCGGTCTATTGCGAAGCGATGTATGACCATCTTGTCCGGGCGAATACGGAGGGAAAGATGGTGACGGTCGAATAGACAATAAAAAACGGAAGACCTCCATCTGAGGCTTCCGTTTTTTCAAATTATATCATATGGATTCTTCCTGGACGGATTAGGGGGGAAGGGTTGTCACAATTATATGTTTTCTACCGTTCAAAACGGTAAGATTGCGCAAAGTCGTTCCAGATATTCCGCATCCGTCTTGTCGAACTCGTTCAGCTTGTCGCTGTCAATGTCCAGTACGGCAACCACTTTTCCATCTCTGACTATCGGTACGACGATTTCCGACCGTGAATCCGAGCTACAGGCAATATGTCCCGGAAATTGCTCTACGTCCGGGACAACGATTGTTTGTGCATCCTTCCAGGCTGTTCCGCATACACCTTTCCCGTACCGGATGCGCGTGCAGGCAAGAGGCCCCTGGAACGGGGCAAGCACGAGCATCTCTTCTTTTACCACATAAAAGCCTACCCAGAAGAAATCGAATGTTTGTTTCAGGGCAGCGGCGACATTCGCCATATTGGCGACGACGTCCGTCTCTCCCGCTGTCAGCGATTGCAATTGAGGAAGCAGCGTCTCATATAGTTCCCGCTTGTTCTCACCGTTGATTATTAAATTTTCCGCCATTTTTTATACTTTATAAGAAAACAAAAGTAACCTTTTTTCGGATTCTGCGTATCTTTGTGACATGAGTAAACAAATTCTCCTTTAGTGCTTGGAACCGAGCGCATCAGCAAGTTGTTGACACAGTATGCCATACCGGCCATTATCGCCATGACCGCTTCTTCGCTCTACAATATGGCAGACAGTATATTTATCGGACACGGGGTAGGACCGTTGGCGATCTCCGGCTTGGCCTTGACTTTTCCATTGATGAACCTTGCGGCTGCTTTCGGTTCTCTGGTTGGGGTGGGGGCTTCAACGCTGGTGTCCGTGAAGTTGGGACAGAAAGATTATGAAGGGGCGAACAAGGTGCTCGGAAACGTACTGGTGCTGAACGTAGTTTTGGGACTCGCATTTACGTTGGTCTTTATGTTGTTGCTCGATCCGATCCTCTATTTCTTCGGGGCGAGCGAGAACACGATTTCGTATGCCCGCGATTATATGAATGTGATCCTGATAGGAAATGTGATTACTCATATGTATCTAGGACTGAATGCGGTGTTGCGTTCTTCCGGTTTCCCTAAATTAGCGATGTATGCGACGTTGGCGTCGGTGGTGATCAACTGTGTACTGAATCCGCTTTTTATCTTCGGTTTCGGTTGGGGGATCAAGGGATCGGCATGGGCTACCGTCATCTCTCAGGTCATTTCGCTGACCGGACAGTTGATTCATTTTCCCGTCCGAAGGAGTTGTTGCATTTCAAGAAAGGCATTTACCGGCTGAAAAGCGAAATCGTGAAGGGGATTCTTTATATCGGAATGTCACCTTTCCTGATGAATCTTTGTGCCTGCCTGATTGTAATACTGATTAACCGGGGACTGAAAGAGCATGGCGGCGATATGGCGATCGGCGCATACGGGATCGTGAACCGGGTGGTATTCCTCTTTATTATGATCATCATGGGGTTCAACCAGGGGATGCAGCCGATTGCCGGTTATAACTTCGGTGCCCGCCAATATTCGCGTGTGACGGAAGTGACGAAGTTGACGATGAAGTGGGCGATAGGGGTGGCGACAACAGGGTTTTTGCTCTGTCAGTTGTTCCCGTCGGTGATCGTCCGCATGTTTACGACCGATCCGGAACTGATCGACGGCGGTGTACGGTTGCATATCGTCTTTGCGGTCTTCCGATTGTCT
>ENA-OQCS01001409-OQCS01001409.1-human-gut-metagenome-genome-assembly--contig:-NODE-1409-length-12439-cov-4.460526_pt1 | contig 12439 bp, 18 predicted proteins | sample MGYA00242757_ERZ504575 | MGnify/ENA primary metagenome ERZ504575 (study PRJEB26092, sample SAMD00036297) | human gut metagenome | host: Homo sapiens | study: EMG produced TPA metagenomics assembly of...
GGTATCCAGACGCCGGGCTGCACTGATGCCGGTTTCCTGATTCAGGCGCAGATCCAGAGGTCCGTCTGTTTTAAATGAGAAACCTCTTTTGGGATTATCAATCTGCATGGAGGAAACGCCGAGATCTGCCAGAATAAAGTCAAATCCTCCAACCTCTTTGGCAATCTCATCAATGGTGCAGAAGTTCTGAAGCTTACTGTCAGCAGTTCTTCCCCGAATCCCTCGCTCTGCCAGACGTTTCTTTGTTTTGGCGGATTCCTCAGGGTCTACATCTGTTGCATAAATATGGCCCTTGCCATTCAGACACTGAAGCATTGCTTTCGTATGGCCGCCATAGCCCAATGTGGCATCAAATCCGGTTTCGCCCGGCTGGATATTAAGAAAATCAAGGATTTCCTTAACCATAATGGAGATATGCATTCCCGCCGGGGTATTTCCTTTCTGAATCACGTGTTCAATGGTATCTTTATATTTCTCAGGCTGTAATTCCTTGTATTTCTCTTCGAATTTCTTCGGATATTTTCCTTTATAACGGACACGTCTTTTATGTGGTGTCTGGTTCTGGTTTTCCATAAAATCCCCTTTTTGTTTTTTATTCCTGTGTGATACCGGTTACTTCATAGCCGGCTTCTTTGATCACTTCGCGGATCTTATCCTCGTTCAGTTTCTCCGGAGCATGGATCACTGTGGTTCCTTTTTCATGGGAGGAAACTACATCTTCCACTCCAAATGCCTCTTTTACTGCCTTTGTCACATGTGCTTCACAATGTCCACACATCATTCCTGTTACGTTTACTGTGATTGTTGTCATTTCTTTGTTCTCCTTGTTTTCTTTTATATTTTCCTGATCTTTTGGATCATGAATTCACTGTTGCAAAAGTCTGGATTCTCTGCCTTTAGACTTTTGTTTTCTGTTACGTTTTTCATTTCTGCATTAGCTGAAATATAATGGATTTCTTCCACATTCTGTTTTATTTTTTTGTCTCTGGAAGCATCATGTACCTTAAAGAGATTCAGTCTCAATGCATTGGTTACCACACAGAAACTGGAAAGACTCATGCAGCTGCACCAAACATGGGGTTCAGTGTCCATCCGAAAATCGGAATCCATACACCGGCTGCCAGTGGAATACCGATCACATTGTAGAAGAATGCCCAGAAAAGATTCTCATGGATATTTCTCAGTGTCGCCCGGCTTAAACGTATGGCAGCAGGTACATCACTGAGCCGGCTCTTCATTAATACCACATCTGCGGCATCAATGGCAACATCTGTTCCTGCACCGATCGCAATACCGATGTCTGCCTGGTAAGTGCAGGGGCATCATTGATTCCGTCTCCTACCATGGCAACCTTTCCCTGTTCCTTCAGAGAACGGATCACACTTTCCTTGCCATCCGGAAGGACACCTGCAATTACATCGTCCACTCCTGCCAGTGCTCCGATCGCTTTTGCTGTGCGTTCATTATCACCGGTAAGCATTACTACCCGGATTCCCATGTTCTGCAGTTCTTTTATTGCCTGAGGGCTGTCTTCTTTTATAACATCTGCCACTGCAATCATGCCGAGAAGCTTCCCGCCTTTTGCAAAAAGAAGTGGTGTTTTTCCTTCTCCTGCAAGTTTTTCTGCTTGCTTCATTAGTTCTGGTGATACAGAGGTTTCATTGCTGATAAATTTCATATTTCCGCCTGTAACCATCTCATGATTTACTACTGCACGAAGTCCGTTTCCAGGAAGAGCCTGAAAATCAGAAACCTTCTGTAAGACAATTTTTTTCTCTTCTGCTCTGGCAATAATGGCTTTTGCAAGAGGATGTTCACTCTTCTTCTCAAGTGCATAGGCATAGCCTAAAAGCTCTTCCTCTGAGATTCCCTTTGCAGGAACCATATCTGTCACCTGCGGTTCACCCTTGGTGATAGTTCCTGTCTTATCTAATGCAACGATCTGGATCTTACCTGCTTCCTCCAGGGATACTGCTGTTTTAAACAGGATTCCGTTTTTGGCCCCCATTCCGTTTCCTACCATAATGGCAACCGGTGTGGCAAGCCCAAGGGCACAGGGACAGCTGATGACCAGAACAGAAATACCTCTGGCAAGTGCATATCCGAACTCTTTTCCTGCCAGCAGCCAGACAATGGTGGTGACAACCGCAATACTGATAACTGTCGGAACAAAAACTCCGGAAACCCTGTCTGCGATTTTGGCAATAGGTGCTTTTGTTGCAGCCGCATCACTGACCATCTTAATAATCTGGGAAAGAGTAGTGTCCTCACCTACCCGGGTAGCTTCGCATCTGATAAATCCGGACTGGTTTACGGTTGCAGCAGAGACTGCATCTCCCGGATTCTTGTCAACAGGAATACTCTCCCTGTAAGTGCCGCCTCATTGACAGCACTGTTTCCCTCAAGGACCACTCCGTCCACCGGAATGTTCTCACCGGGACGTACCACAAAAACATCACCTTTTCGGACCTGTTCGATGGGCACTGTAGCTTCCTGTCCATCCCGGACAACAACTGCTGTCTTAGGTGCCAGCTTCATCAGACCTTTCAGTGCATCCGTTGTCTTTCCCTTAGAACGTGCTTCCAGCATTTTTCCAACTGTGATCAGGGTAAGGATCATGGCTGCAGATTCAAAATAGAACTCCATCATGTAATTCATAACTGCTGCAGAATCTCCGTCCACCTGTGCCCTTGTCATTGCAAAAAGTACATAAACACTCCACAAAAAGGATGCCATGGAACCAAGTGCTACAAGGTATCCATATTTGGTGCACGATGCCACAGACTCTTAAAGCCGCTGATAAAAAATTTCTGATTAATGACCATTATGATTCCGGCGAGAAGAAGCTGCACCAGTCCCATGGCAATATGATTATCATTAAACCATGCCGGAAGAGGCCAGTCCCACATCATATGTCCCATGGAAAAATACATCAGCACAAGCAGAAAGCCTACAGATGCGATCAGCCTTCGTTTCAGTGCCGGTGTTTCATGGTCTTCCAGTGCCTCCTCTGCCGCAGAAGCAGATATCTGTTTTTCGGATGCCCCCTTTAAGGATGCTCCATAACCTGCATCCTGTACTGCCTTGATGATCGCACCTGCACCGGCAGTTCCCTCTACTCCCATGGAGTTGGTCAGCAGACTGACCGAACAGGATGTCACCCCCGGAACCCTGGATACGGCCTTCTCCACTCTGCTGCTGCAGGCTGCACAGCTCATTCCGGTTACATTGTATTGTTCCATTTCTATTCCTCCTACGACTTATTGTTCCTTACCTGATATCTACTGCTCTGTTTCTTTGCAGTTCCCGGATCTTTATTCTGCTGTACTCTGATGCTATAACCGTCTGAACACAGCTTTCACTTCATCAGTTTCTGCAAAGTAGCCACCAGTCATCGATCGTCTCATCCTTGCCCCTGCGGATATCTCTTGCCACACAGTTGCGGATATGGCTGGCAAGCAGTTCTTTGTTAAATGCGTTCACTGCTGCGTTGACTGCTGCGGACTGGATCAGGATATCGTTACAGTACGCATCATTCTCCAGCATACCGATAATCCCTCGGATCTGTCCTTCCACACGTTTAAGACGATTGATCAGCTTCTTTCTCTCCTCCTCAGAACGCATTGTATGTTTTGTGCAACAGGGACAGACTTTTTTCTCCTGTGTATCTGCCATAGGGGAAATCCTCCTTCTGATTTTTATGTACTCTCGGAATCTTTTTGTACTTGATTTTATGAGAAGATTTTTTGTCAGATGTGCCCGAATTTTTGAGGCGTACGCGGTGCGTACGTTGATAAAATTCGGGTGCATCTGGCGAAAAATCAGCCATAAAAGCAAGTGCAATAAAGACTCCGAGAGTACATTTTTATAAATAAGCTCTGTTTTATATAAATTTCTGAAACATATAACGATTTCAAAATACCCTTACGGGGTATCTTTACAGTAGTCACTATATACCCTTATGGGGTATTTGTCAATACTGTTTTTTCATATCGGAAACAAGTGGTGTGTGAACAGTAACAAAGATTACCGTGAACAGAGTAAGCAACAGTAACACAAAAAAGAGCTCTCACAGAAAATAACCGCCGGTAATATTCTGCCGGTAATTATTTTTCGCGAAAGCTCAAAGACCTATACTCTATGCACTTTTCTTCTGACAAAATAAAAACAGGTGACCTGCATAATGATCGTCAGCATCCAGGATGCAGGATAGGAAATAAACAGAACAGCCAGTGATCTGTGATGCGGGAATATTCCAAATATCCATACGATCCTGGTTCCTACTGTTCCGATCACTGACAGGATCATTGGAACGCCGGAATGTCCCATTCCACGCAGCACCCGGAAACAGATCCATAATCCCGCAGAGAAAATAAGGTACGGTAGTGTAAGACAGGATTTCCAGTCCGCAGCGGATCACTTCCGGATCGGCAGTATAAATCTTAAGAATCTCAGAACCGAAGAAATATGCACCGCATCCAAGGGAAAAGGAGGTAACTACGGAAATAATAAGACAGTCGACCAGAACCTTATCCATACGTTTAAATTTATGCACACCATAGTTCTGACTGGTAAAACTCATACACGCCTGTGTGACAGAGTTCACCGCCACATACAGAAAGCCAAAAATATTATTGGCCGCCGTATACCCTGCCATGGCGGTCGATCCAAAGGAGTTAACCGAGGACTGAAGCAGAGCATTTGACAGATTAATGACTGTGCTCTGGATCCCGGCCGGAATCCCAACCTGGAAAATCTGTTTTAAGTAAACAGTATTGATCCTTAATTTTCCAAAATGAAGCTGGTAGCTGGTTTTCGATGTACGCAGACATCTGAGTACCAGAATGCAGGAAATTAACTGGGAGATCACAGTAGCAATGGCTACACCCGCCACATCCATATGAAACATGATCACGAGGATCAGATTCAGTACGGCATTTACAACACCGGAAATAACCAGAAAGATCAGTGGACGTTTCGTATCTCCTACAGCCCGCAGAATCGCAGCTCCATAATTATAAAGCATAAAAAACGGCATACCCAGAAAATAGATTTTCATATACAGTGCAGACTGTCCAATCACATCATCCGGGGTACCCATCAGTCCAGAGCCCATCTGGAAAAAATCAGTCCCACAAATGCCATGACTATACCGCTTACCAGTGCAAGAGTTACAGCCGTATGAACGGTATCTGACATTTCCCGGTCTTTTCCTGCCGCATAGAACCGGGCAGCAAGTACATTCGCACCAAGTGAGATACCAATAAACAGATTGGTAAACACATTGATCAGTGCTGTGGTTGAGCCTACGGCTGCAAGTGCCTGACTTCCGCTAAATCTTCCCACCACTATGATATCCACAGCATTAAACATCAGCTGCAGGATTCCGGACAGCATCAGCGGCAGTGAAAAGGAAATCAGCTTGTCCATGATGGTTCCGTTACACATATCTATTTCGTATTTATTTTGTTTCACTTTTATCTTCCACCCTCTATATCCAAATTGATATGGGCTTCTGTAGAAGTCCTTTATATTACTGTTTGTAAACAGTTAGTATTTTTCAATGTTCTTATTCTGCAAGGCTTCCGAAATAATAGAATCCCTTACAGGTATCCAGTTTTACTTTCACATATTTACCGATCAGATCCTGACATCCCGGGAAATGGACCAGAAGGTTATATTCTGTTCTTCCTGTGAAGATGCCTTTCTCCCTGCTTTCTTCCTCTACAAGAATTTCCTGAACAGTTCCCTCAAAACGGGAAGAGGCTTTTCGCCCTTTCTCCTGAACCAGAGCAAGAAGACGGTCAAAACGGTCTTTTACCACATCCTCAGGCACCTGATTTTCCATTTTTGCAGCAGGTGTACCGCTTCTTTTGGAATAAATAAAGGTAAATGCAGAATCAAAATCGCATTTTTCCACAACATCCAGGGTATCCTGGAAATCCTCTTCCGTTTCTCCCGGAAAACCAACGATAATGTCTGTTGTCAGGGAAATATCCGGTACTGCCTTACGGATCTTGTCTACAAGCTCCAGATAGTTTTCTTTGTCATAACGGCGGTTCATGATCTTTAAGATTCGGCTGCTTCCGGACTGCATGGGAAGGTGGAGGTGATGGCACACTTTTTTGCTCTCTGCCATTGTCCGGATCAGTTCATCAGACAGATCCTTCGGATGGGAAGTCATGAAACGGATTCTCTTTAATCCTTCAATTGCTTCCACCTGTTTCAGAAGCTGTGCAAAAGTAACAGGATGTTCCAGTGTCTTTCCATAGGAATTAACGTTCTGTCCCAGAAGCATAACTTCTGTCACACCGTCAGCTACCAGACCCTTGATCTCTTCTATGATCGCCTCCGGTTCGCGACTCTTCTCTCTTCCTCTTACATATGGTACAATACAGTAACTACAGAAATTATTGCAGCCAAACATAATATTGACACCCGTTTTAAAGGAATACTTACGGTCAGCAGGCATACCCTCCACGATTTCATCAGATTCCTTCCAGACATCAATGATCTGTCCCTCCGTATTTAAGCTTCTGTAGAAAAGCTCCGGAAACTTATGGAAGTTATGGGTACCGAAAACCAGATCAACAAAAGAATATTCTTTGTGGATCTTCTCAATTACTTCCGGCTCCTGCATCATGCAGCCAAACAATACAATCTTCAGTTCAGGATTCTTTTTCTTAATACTTTTCAGATGGCCGAGATGACCGTAAATCTTCAGATTTGCATTCTCCCGGACTGTGCAGGTGTTATAGATGACAACATCTGCATCTTCTTCCCTGGTTACTTCTTTATAGCCAATACGTTTCACGATACCGGCACTGTCTCCGTCTGCAGGGAATTCATCTGGCAGCCTGCATTCTGGATAAAGAAAGCTGGCTCCTTTTCATATTTTTCCTTCACAAGTTCTGTACATTTATTGATATATTCTAACTGTATTTTACTTTCCTGTGTATTATTCACTATTGATTCCTCATCTTTCTGTTTACAACATTTCGGGGCACTCTTTTTATCATACAGAATCTACGGCTTTATGTCAAACGCTAATCTATGTTTTTATTACTTTTTATTTTCGGATACTGTTTTTCTTTGACTGTGTGAAGGATTTATGCGTTTGCCAATATGCCGCTGTTAAGAGAGTAAAGATATTCAAGTGGAATCAGACGCAGTTCTTCCATATCGTCTTTGCGGTATTCCGGAATCTCAATTGCCAGAGAGGGCTGACGGATCACTTCCGCATAAAACTGTTCCGGAGATCCCATCTCAGGTTTTGCTCCGGCTTTTTTGACTCTCGCACCACCTGCAATCCCTTTTTCCAGACGATAGCCGGAACATTTCTGTAAATGCCTTGCCATTCTGTAATTTTTCTGATTGTAAGCAAAGCCTTTCTCCTGTCTGCAGTAAACGATCTTCCCTCTGGAATAACTGAATGTAAGCAGGCCAAGGTTGAATATTCCTGAAAAATGCTGATCAGGGCACGAGTCTCATTCTCGCTGGCTGGCTCCTGATTCACTCTTTTCCGCTGATAATAATTTGTCGGATTTCTGCGCAGATCAATTCCCCTGGCATTACATTCATACTCTTCCACAGGCCTGTCCTGCATTTTCAGCATTTGTCTGTGGATGGGATTATGTATGGCACTATATCCATATTCACATATCTCATAGCTGTCAGGATTCAGTATGGGGATCATACAGATACGAACCTTATCCAGAAGTTTACGAACTTCATAATTTTCTCCGATGATCCAGTTGCTTTCATAGAATCTGCAGTAATCTTTTGCAATGGATAAAAGATATTCAGGGAGATTTCCGTCTCCGCTTTCCACTCCGCTCAGACAGATAATACAGGTATCACCCTTTCCAATCTCAAGCATGGGGATCATTCTGTCATCATGACTTCTTCCGATCACTCTGAACTGGACAAAATTTCCATATCTCTGTCCGAGTTCCCACAATGCGAAGTATATTTTTTCATAAGTTCCCATCCGTTCTGTTGACATACATTCTTTCCTCCTTTTTGGCAAATGTTCAGCAACCTGGATCAGATTCCGGATTCTGACCTGTATGGACGGCTGAATGGCTGCCTTATTATTATATATATGAAAAGAGACAGGCCATAAGACCTGTCTCTTAAAAATAATTGGATTATATTTACATTTCTTTTTTACGTCTTCTTATCAGTACGTAACCACCTGCAAGAACAGAAGCTGCAGCAAGAGCCAGCATAGTTCCGATCGGTGATTCATCACCTGTGGATACTGCTGATTTCGCTGTTCCGTTTGTTCCATCTGCATAGGTGGTAGGAGTTACATCTGTAGTTCCTCCATCTGTAGTTCCGTCGCCGGATCCTGTTCCGTCTCCGTTTGTTCCGTTTGCACCTGGTGTGGTAGTGGCCTGTGTCAGAGGAGCTGCCTTGAACTGATAGGGCAGAACTTCGGAAGCATCTGTTTCCTGCCAGTCATTTCCACTGTATACCTGTTTTGCATATTTAATGTAAATAGTATATGCTTTCTCGGCATCTGTATAAATACCGCTCTTGGCACCAATTTTCCAGGATGTGTTCCAGGTTGACGGGTTAGAAGACATACTCCATCCTACAGGTACCCATCTGACATCACCTTCTCCCGGATTATTGTTTTGTGTACCTGCACCGATTACCTTGAAGTCATAGAAAGTATTCGGATAGAACACAAGTGCTTTCTCAAATCCCTGTACAACACTCTCTTTTACATCGGGTACTACTGGAGTATGAGATGGTGTAGGTGTAACAGGACGTTCTTTTGAATCAGGCTGGAACATTACAGAGCCATAATTACTCTTATCCTTATCACTGATCACACATACATAAATATCAACATCATAGTCAGGAAGATCAGTAACTTTTGCTGTTACATTTGTATCAGCCTCAATAGGAGCACCTACTCTGGAAGTATCGATTGTTGGTGCTTTCTCACCACGTTTTACCCAGTCAATATAATAGGTACCTTTTACATTTGACTGAACTTAATTTTAACAGTACCACTTCCTGACCATTTGCATTCTTTTCCTGTTACTTTCAGTTTTTCTTCTGCAGGAGTTGGTGTAGGGGATTGTTCTGTTGCACTGACTAAAGTTCCGTCTTCTCCGATTTTAAGGCTGGAATCTCCCTCATATGTAATCTGAGAAAGAACATCCGCCAGTTTCACATCAGTAACAGCGTCACCCAGCTTTACTACTGTTCTTCCGGCGTTAGCCTCCTGAACAGCAACACCAATGGCAGAACCTGTAACAGCACCGCTTACATTGATCACACCGTCTTTGGCAAGCACAAGGTTACTTGTAGCTTCAAAAGAATTTGTAACGGTATTTCCTGTAACACTTAAGGTTCCCTGAATATTACAGTTCCTTCACTGTAAATTGCACCGCCGGCTGCAGCGGAGTTTGCTGTAATTGTGCCATTCTGAAGATATACATTTGCACCGGCTGCATTATTAATCGCACCACCATTTCCTGCCGTGCTGTTTGCTGTGATCGTACCTCCTAAAAGATATGCATTCGCACTGTTGTTGATTGCACTGCCATCTCCTGTTGTAGTATTACCTGTCAGAGTTGCTCCATCAGATAAAGCATAGTTACCACTTATCACTTCAACAATAGAACCAGTAACCCCTTCACCAGTTCCATCAACAATTAAAGTACTGTTAACAGCGCCTGTTGCCGCATCTTCTGCCGAACCTGCCATCTGAAGATTACCACCATTTACAGTAAACATGCTTCCGATAAATCCTGCCGCACGTTTAATAGTCGCATCTTCTGCTGCAACCAGCATAATATTTTTATTAGAAGGAACATCAACCGTAGCACTGATTTCAATATCACCTTTTACTTTGACGTACTTTGTCTCATCGGTCATATCTGCACTTTCAGGTACTGCCTCAAATGCTTCAGCAAGTGTTGAATAAGAATGTCCATCAACTATAATAGCAGATCCTGCCTCAGCAGCCTGCTCATCAGTTTCTTCAGCAGCCGGTGCCTCTGTAGGATCAGCTGTTGTTTCGGCAGGAGTTTCAGCCGGATTTTCCGGAGTCTCGGCTGGATCTTCGGCTGGTTCCTCAGGAGTTTCAGCCGGATCTTCAGAAGGTTCTTCTGTATCTGAAGAGTCAAGTTCACCTTCCAGTTCGCCTTCGGCTGATGTCTCAGCAGCAGTATCTGCTGCAAATGTGGCTGTCGGTGCCATTCCTACAGACAGGCACCTGCCATTAATAATGCAAAAAGTTGTTTTTTTCTCATTGTATGTCCTCCCATAGATGAGTTTTAGTTAAAATCACTACTGACACCATCCGATTTCTTATTCCCCACGAAGCAGTCAGTAATCCCAAATCTGAATTGAAGTATAGCACATCCCTCAGAAAAAATCAATGTGCTGTCTATGGGCGTACCTGTCCGTTTCCATAGATGATATATTTCGTTGTGGTCAGAGCCAGAAGTCCCATAGGTCCTCGCATGAAGCTTCTGTGTGCTGATACCAATCTCTGCCCCGAAACCGAATTCAAATCCATCTGTAAAACGTGTGGAGCGTTGACATAAACTGCCGCAGCATCCACCTCATCCAGAAACTTCTGTGCATGTTCATAATTATTGGTAATAATTGCCTCTGAATGTTTTGTATTATATTTATTGATGTGAGCGATCGCCTCTTCCACAGAAGAAACCACTTTAATAGAAAGAATATAATCCAGATATTCTTTGCCCCAGTCTTCTTCTGTTGCGTGTACAGCTCCCGGGATCAACGCATAAGCCGCTTCATCTGCGCGGATCTCCACATGTTTCTCCTGCAGGCGCTTTGCAAGGACTGGAAGCAGGGCATCCTTTACATCTTTATGTACAAGAACAGATTCGCAGGCATTGCAGACGCCTACTCTCTGAGTCTTGGCATTCATGATAATGTCTGCTGCCATCTCAAGGTCTGCGGTTTCATCCACATAAATATGGCAGTTTCCAGTACCGGTCTCAATCACAGGGATGGTGCTCTGCTCCACTACGGCTTTGATCAGGCCTCTGCCGCCTCGCGGGATGAGTACATCCACATACTGGTTCATTTTCATGAATTCTGCTGCTGTCTCTCTGGATGTATCAGAAATCAGCTGGATCGCATCCTCTGTCACGCCCTGTTCATTCAGAGTTTCCCTGATACAGTTTACAATTGCCTCGTTGGAATGGATTGCATCACTTCCACCCTTTAGGATTACCACATTACCGGTCTTAAAGCAGAGTGCAAATGCATCCGCAGTTACATTCGGTCTTGCTTCATAGATAATTCCGATCACGCCAAGAGGTACTCTCTTCTGCCCGATCAGCAGTCCGTTTGGGCGTTTTTTCATCCCGGTTACTTCCCCGACAGGATCATCCAGGGCTGCAACCTGACGCAGGCCCTCTGCCATTCCTTCAATCCTGCTCTCTGTGAGAAGAAGCCTGTCGATCAGCCCCTCAGGCATATGATTCCTTTTTCCGGTTTCTACATCCAGCCTGTTGGCACTGAGCAGAGTCTGTGCGTCCTCTACCAGTTTGTCTGCTACTGCAAGAAGCACTTCATTTTTTTTGTTTGTAGAAAGATTTCTCATTTCTGTTTCAGCTGCCTTCGCATTCATGCCAAGGCGGTTCAGCATTTCATTCATGTTCAGTTCCCCTTTCAGTCAGTAAGATAGCATATCTCCTCTTCTGTTACTATGATCTGCGGACAGATATCAGTAGGTTCTGTGGGAACCTCCGGCAACATCTGAAAAGAAAATGCAATGGCAATTCTTTCAAGCTGCGGATGTTTTTCAAGATAACGGTCATAGAAGCCACCACCGTATCCGACTCTGTGGTTTGCTCTGTCAAAAGCTACTCCAGGCATGATCATAAGAGCCTTGGACCAGTTAACGATCTCCCCTGATACAGGCTCAGGAATCCCAAAATATCCGGGTTCCAGCCGGGCAAAGTCTGTCAGCTTATAAAATACCATATCCTTTCCCACAACCTTGGGAACTGCAACCTCCTTGCCGGCCTTCCATGCTTCTTTTATAAGATACTCTGTGACAACTTCATGGTTGTAATCTGCATATACCAGAATGCGGTCCGCATTCTTAAATGCAGGAAGTGCGGTCACTTTGTCAGTGATCGTGCGGCTCATTATTTCTATCTGTTCATCTGTGCGCAGCTTTCTTTCTGCGAAAATTTTCTTTCTAATGTCTTTTTTTGATTCCATATCTTTCACCCAGATTAATGATTGTTCCGTCTTCCTGCTGAACATCCATATTGTCCAGCTGAGCGCGAAGGTTCATGCGGACAGATGCAATATATTCCTTGCGCAGCAGTTCTCTTTCTTTTTTCTCTTCTTCAGTAAGCCCCACACTTTTGGCCTTATGTGCAAGTGCATTAATGCGGTCGATTTTCTCAACTTCCATAGTTCTTCC
>ENA-OQCS01001410-OQCS01001410.1-human-gut-metagenome-genome-assembly--contig:-NODE-1410-length-12426-cov-3.596634_pt1 | contig 12426 bp, 10 predicted proteins | sample MGYA00242757_ERZ504575 | MGnify/ENA primary metagenome ERZ504575 (study PRJEB26092, sample SAMD00036297) | human gut metagenome | host: Homo sapiens | study: EMG produced TPA metagenomics assembly of...
TGGATGTGGTGGTTCAAGTAGCTCAAGCAAAAGTACAGAAAGTGGCGAAAAAGTATTTCGCTTTGGTCAATCTAATCCAAAAGTTGGTTTAGATATGCAAACTAATACTAACTCAGGGGCTTCTTCTGTTGCTGACAACGTATTAGAAGGATTATATCGTTGGAATGATGACAATAAAGAAGAATGTGTTCTTGCTAAAGACATGCCAGAAGTATCTGATGATGGATTAACTTATACAATTACACTTAAAAAAGGTGTTAAATTCTCAGATGGTTCTGATTTAACTACTGAAGATGTTAAATATACATTCGAAAGAATGTTTACACCAGCAACAGGATGTACAAATACATATATGTACAACATGATTACTGGTGCTCAAGATATGTTAGATGGTAAAGCTACTGAATTAAGTGGTTTTGAAACTGTTGATGATTACACTTTTAAATTACATATTAATTACAAATTTGCGCCATTTGTTGCTAACTTAGGTATGGACTATGCATCAATTTATCCTTCTGATGCATGTGCTGCTGCTGGTGAAAACTGGGGTAAAGGAACTAACTTAATTGGTACTGGTCCTTATGTAATTAAAGAAAATGATGAACAAACTAAAGTTGTAATGGTTCCAAATAAAAACTATCATGGTAAAAAAGTTAATTTAGATCGTTTAGAAATTGTTTATATTGATGATGTAAGTACAAAAATGATGGAATATGAACAAGGTAACATTGATATGTGTGACTTAGATACTTCATTATTAGATCAATATAAAGATAGTGATTTAAAAGATGAAATTACTCAAGTAACTCCATTAGGTACATATTTCTTATCAATTAAAGATAATGATCCAGTATTAAGTAATAAAGCAGTTAGAGAAGCAATCTCATTAGCTATTAACCGTAAAGAATTATGTAGTACCGTATTAAATGGTGCTGCTGAACCAGCTTCATCATTCTTAAACCCAGGTGTTCCAGGGCATGATGACAAATTAAAAACTTATGAACATAACGTTAAAAAAGCTAAACAAGTTTTAGCTGATGCAGGTATTTCAAACCCTACATTTACTTGCAAAGTTAGACAAAAAGAAGAAAAAATCGCTACTGCATTACAAGCTTACTTAAAAGAAGCAGGAATTACTATGAATGTAGAAACAATTGATGCAGGTATTTGGTCTTCAGCTAGAGCTGCTGGTGAATTACAAGCTACAGTTCTTGGTTGGTTCCCATTATATGCAGATGCTGATAACCAAATGTATACTTATTATTATTCAGAAAACGCTGTAGGAAAAGGTGTATTCTACAATAATCCTGAATTCGATTCATTAATGAAAGAAGCTCGAGAATCAAATGATTCTGATAAACGTGTTGAATTATACAAAAAAGCAGATTATATCTTATCTCGTGAAGATTATGGAACAATTCCATTATATTATGGTAAGTTACAATTTGTTGCTAAACCATATGTAAAAAATGCTAAATTAGGAAACTTAATTTATCATTTATATAACATTGATATTGATTTATCTAAAAAATAGTAAATGAAATTAAATAAGTGTTAATCATATATGGAATGCAGCAATGCATTCCATATATTTATTGTAGGAAAAAGGAGGAAAAATATGGCGAAGTATTTATTAAAACGTGTATTACAAGCTATTGGTGTCGTTTTTTGTATTTCGTTAATCACATTCTTTGTGTTAAACATTGTGCCTGGTAATCCAGTTGAAATCATGTTAGGTGAGTTCGCTGATCAAGCAACGATTGCACGTGTTACACATGAAATGGGATTAGACCAACCAATTTATATTCAATATTTCAGTTGGTTAGGAAATATGCTTCAAGGAAACTTTGGAACATCATATTTCCAAAATAAACCAGTAATTGATATTTTAACAAGTTCATTTTTAGTAACGGCTAAGCTTGCTGGTATTGCTTATATATTAGCTGTTGCTTTAGGGGTAGTAGTAGGTGTTGTGGCTGCCGTTAATCATGGTAAATGGGTTGATTCGGTTTTAATGACAATTTCTGTATTTGGTATTTCAGCTCCCGCATTCTGGATTGCTATCATCTTACAAATTGTTATCTGTTTGAAATTTAATCTATTACCTTTATCAGGTATTGATAGTTTTAAATCATTTATCTTACCAGGTATTGCCTTAGGTACAAGATATGCAGCAAGTATTGCTCGTATTACAAGAACAAGTATGTTAGATGTTTTATCACAAGATTACATTCGTACAGCTAAAGCTAAAGGTTTAAAAGGTTGGGTTGTTACAATTAAACACGCTTTACGTAATGCGTTAATTCCAATCATTACAATTGCAGGATCTGATTTAGGAAACATCTTAACAGGATCTGTCTTAGTAGAATCTGTATTTTCAATTCCTGGAATTGGAAAATGTTAGTAGATAGTATTAATACGCGTGATTTACCAATCGTCCAAGGTGGCGTTATGTATATTGCGGTTATTTGTGTCATTATGTATTTAGTAGTTGATTTACTTTATACAGTAGTCGACCCAAGAATTCGTTTAGGAAAGGAGTCATCATAAAATGTTTAAAAAGAAAAAAGATCAAACATATCAAAGTTATTGGTCAATCAGTTGGAACATTTTCAAGAAAAATAAAGTAGCAATGGTATGTTTATTCATCGTTATTCTTTTATGCTTAATTGCTTTATTTGCACCATTGATTGCTCCTTATGATCCAAACAAACAAGTTCTTACAGATCGTTTAATGAAACCTTGCGGACAACATTGGTTTGGTACAGATGATTTAGGAAGAGATATTTTCTCAAGAATTATTTATGGATGCCGTGTTTCTTTAAGTGTTGGTATCATTTCACAAATTATCGCGACAGTTATTGGTTATACAATGGGTGTTTGTGCCGGATATTATGGTGGAAAAGTAGATTCTGTTATTTCATTTTTAATTCAAGTATTTTCATCTTTTCCATTCTTATTATTTGCGATGGCAATCATGTTTGTTTTAGGACCAGGTTTAATTAACCTTTACTTAGCGCTCGGTCTTTTAGGTTGGGCTTCAACAGCCAGACTTATCCGTGGGGATGTTATGCGTCTTAAAAAGATGGAATACATCGATGCATGTAAAGTCAGCGGTGGAAATAGTTTTAGAATTATCATGAAACATTTATTACCTAACTGTTTATCAACATTAATCGTTACTGTAACATTAGGTATTCCAAATGCAATTATGTCAGAGGCATCATTAAGCTTCTTAGGTTTAGGTGTTAAAGCACCAATGGCAAGCTGGGGTTCAATGATTAGTTTTTCACAACCATATATTCGTAGTGCAACATACTATTCAGTAATTCCAGGTTTAGCTATTATTATTACAGTATTAGCGTTCAATATGTTAGGTGATGGATTAAGAGATGCGCTTGATCCAAAATTAAGATCGTAAAAAGGGGAAAAGATATGAGTGAAAATAAAGAATTATTAGAAGTCAAAGATCTTGGTATTACCTTCTTTACAGATCGTGGAGCGCTTCCTGCTGTACAAGAAGTAAGTTTTAGTATCAAACCAGGAGAAACTTTAGGAGTAGTTGGAGAATCTGGTTGTGGTAAAAGTATGACTGCTTTATCATTAATGCAATTAATTCCATCTCCTCCAGGTAAAATTACTGCTGGTGAAATTATGTATAAAGGAGAAGATTTATTAAAGAAATCTCCTAAAGAAATGAGAGATATTCGTGGTAAAGAAATCTCAATGATTTTCCAAGAGCCAATGACATCCTTAAATCCAGTTATTACTGTTGGGAAACAAATTATGGAAGCTGTTTTAACTCATGAAAAATGAGTAAACAAGAAGCTAAAGAACGTGCTTTAGAAATGATTAAACTTGTAGGTATTCCAATGCCTGAAAAAGTATTTGCTTCTTGTCCTCATCAATTATCTGGTGGGATGAGACAAAGAATCATGATTGCGATGGCACTTTCTTGTAATCCATCACTATTGATTTGTGATGAACCGACAACAGCATTAGATGTGACTATTCAAGCACAAATCTTAAAATTAATTAATAAAATGAAAAAAGAAATTAAAATACAGCCGTATTATTAATTACACATGATATGGGTGTTATTTCAGAAATGGCAGATAACGTAATCGTTATGTATGCAGGTAAGATCGTAGAATATACAAATGTAGAAGATTTATTTAAAAATCCTTTACACCCTTATACTATTGGTCTAAGAAGATCAATCCCTGATATCGATAGCGATGATCAAGAAGAATTGGAAGTTATTCCTGGTTCTGTACCAATGCTTTATGAACTTCCAAAAGGATGTTTCTTCGCACCACGTTGTAAACATGCTAAAGAAATCTGTCATCAAGAATGTCCAGCAATGATGGAACATGGTGAAAACCATTTAGTTCGTTGTTGGAAATATCATGAAAGATGGAATAAGGAGGATGTAGAAAATGGAAAATAATCAAGACGTTTTATTAAAAGTAGAACATTTAAAGAAATATTATTCTATTAAATCATCTTCTTTAAGAGGTAAAAAAAGCGTTGTTAAAGCGGTAGATGATATTAGCTTTGATGTTAAAATAGGAGAAACTTTTGGGATTGTTGGTGAATCTGGATGTGGTAAATCAACAATGGGTAAAAGTGTAATCCGTCTAATTGAACCAACTGAAGGAAAGGTTATCTTAGATGGTCAAGATTTTACAAGCTTAAAAGGTAAAGAATTACAAGAAGCACGTGATAAAATCAAATTGATTTTCCAAGATCCTTATGCTTCTTTAAATCCACGTATGACAGTTAAAGATATTATTGCTGAACCAATTGATATCGCTAAATGTTATAAAACAAAAGAAGAACGTGATGCACGTGTTGTGGAAGTTATGAAACAAGTTGGTTTAAATTTAGATTACATGTATCGTTATCCTCATGAATTTTCAGGAGGACAAAGACAACGTATTGGGATTGCCCGTGCAATTGCTTTACAACCAAAATTGATTATTTGTGATGAACCTGTTTCAGCGTTAGATGTTTCAATTCAAGCAAAAATCATTAATTTATTAAATGAATTACAAGAAAAAATGGGTATTGCTTATATCTTCATTTCCCATGACTTAAGTGTTGTAAAACATATTGCTGATAGAGTAGGGGTTATGTATTTAGGTAATATGATGGAAATGGCTGATACAGAATCACTTATGCCAAACCATTACATCCTTATACTCAGGCACTATTTCAGCAATTCCAAGAATTGGAAAAGAAAGAATCGAAGATAAACAAATATTAGGTGGCGATGTGCCAATCCAGCCAACCCACCAAAGGATGTCGTTTCTGTACAAGATGTCCGAAAGTAATGGATATTTGTAAAACAGATAGACCCGATTTTAAAGAAGTAGAACCAGGTCATTTCTGCGCATGTCATTTATATGATAAAAAGTAAAAGAGGTATTATAAAATGGAAATGAATATTGACAAAAAAGAATTAATTGAATTATGTAAAGAATTTATTGATGTACCAAGTCCAGTTAGTTATTATGAAGAAGTTTTCCCTTTATTAGAAAAAAAGCTGCTGAATTTGGATTAGAAGTAACTTATGATCGTAAAAGAACAGCTTACATTACTTTAGAAGGAGAAGATAATTCTAAAACAGTATGTTTGGGTGCTCACTTAGATACAATTGGTTTAGTTGTTCGTCATATTGATGATAACGGTCATTTAATTGTAAGACAATTAGGTGGTGTTAACTACCATAGTATGGAAGGTGAAGGTGTTACTCTTATTACAAGAGATGGACGCAAATATAGAGGTATGGTTATTTGTAAAGCTCACTCAGTTCATGTATTTGAAGATGCTAGAACAATGCCAAGAGATGAAGATCATATGGAAGTTATCTTACATGAAGATGTTCATTCTAAAGAAGAAGTTATGGCTTTAGGTATTGATCATGGTGATGTGATCTCTGTAGATCCTCATTTCGAATATACACCATCAGGATATGTTGTTTCACGTTATATTGATGATAAAGCTGCAGTTGCTGCTTTAATTGAAGTAATGGCTTACTTCAAAAGAAATAATTTAAAACCAAAATATCGTACATTATTAGCTTTCCCAATTTATGAAGAAATCGGACATGGTGGAGCTTATGTACCAGAAGAAGTAGAAGAATATGTTGCTTTAGATATTGGATTAATTGGGCCTGATTATCATGCTGATGAAAAAACAGTAAGTATCTGTGCTAAAGATAACTATTCTCCATATGATAGAGAACTTACTACAAGAATTATCAACCAAGCTAAAAAAACAAACTTAAATTATTGTGTTGATGTTTTCTTCCATTATGGAACAGACGCTAATGCTGCAATTCGTGCAGGTAATAATGTTTATGCTGCAGCATTTGGTATGGCTGTGATCAATTCACATGGTAAAGAACGTTGTCATATTGATTCAATCGTAGATACAACAAAACTTGCGATTGCATATGCCTTAGATTTATAAAAAAAGCGGAGCTTTTGCTCCCTTTTTAAATGATTGATAACTGTATACAATATACAATTTTAATGGAATATACGTAAAAAAATCCCTTTATTTGCTTAGAATGTATTTACAATAATACACATGAAATGTATAATTGTATACAATCGTAATAAGGGGGACGTAGAATAATGAATTTAGCGTATAAAATCTTAAGTGCTAAACTTAAAAGTGGTGAGTTAGTCGCTGGTCAACAAATAGGGATTCAAATTGATCAAACATTAACTCAAGATTCAACAGGGACAATGGCTTATTTACAATTAGAGGCAATGGGAATTGAACATGTAGCGGTTGAAAAGGCAGTTGCATATATTGATCATAATATGTTACAAACAGGATTTGAAAACATGGATGATCATGAGTTTATTCGTAGTGTAGCAAAAAAACACGGAATTACTTTTTCTAAACCAGGAAATGGTGTTTGCCATCAATTGCAATTAGAAAACTTTGCAAAACCAGGAAAAACATTAGTAGGTTCTGATTCACATACACCAACATGTGGTGCGATGGGAATGATTGCTATTGGGGCAGGAGGATTAGATGTCGCTGTAGCAATGGCAACAGGTACATATTATTTACAATGTCCAAGTGTTGTTAAAGTAAATTTAGTGGGTAAAAAGGCAAAATGGGCTTCGGCTAAAGATGTTATTTTATATATTTTACAACAATTATCTGTCAAGGGTGGAGTTAATAAGATTATTGAATACACTGGAGAAGGTTTAAAAGAATTATCATTAACAGATCGTGCAACTATTTGCAATATGGGTGCTGAATTAGGGGCAACGACTTCTGTCTTTCCAACAGATGAAATTACTAAAGAATATTTAATTCAACAAGGAAGAGAAGAAGATTATGTTGAATTAAAAGCAGATGAAGATGCTACATATGATGAAGAAATCACCGTTGATTTATCAAAATTAGTACCATTAACTGCCAAACCACATAGTCCAGATGCAGTTGTACCAGTAAGTGAATTAAGAGGAATGAAAATCAATCAAGTAGTGATTGGTTCATGTACAAACTCTTCACTTCCAGATATGTTAAAAGCTGCTAAAATCTTAAAAGGAAGAAGAGTAGCAACTCATGTATCACTTGTTATTGCTCCAGGTTCTTCTAGTATTCTAGCAATGCTTTCTAAATGTGGAGCTTTAGCGGATATGATTGCCTCTGGGGCAAGAATTCTTGAATGTGGTTGTGGACCATGCATCGGTATGGGGCAAGCACCACTTTCTAAAGGTGTTTCACTTAGAACTATCAACCGTAACTTTAAAGGACGTTCAGGAACAAATGATGCTAGTGTTTATTTAGTATCACCTGAAGTTGCTGCTTTAAGTGCAATCAAAGGATATTTAACAGATGAATTTGAAGATGATATGTATTTAGACGATATTGAAAATACACCATTTGTGAAGAATAAGAATTTCTTTATTGATGAATATGATCCTCAAAATGAAGTTTATATGGGACCAAATATTAAACCAGTTCCTCGAGGAGATAAATTACCAGATACATTTAAAGGTAAAGTATGTTTAAAAGTAGGAGATAATATTTCTACAGATCATATTGTGCCATCTGATTCTAAATTACTCCCATATAGAAGTAATGTGCCACATCTTGCTAAATTCTCTTTCTGTAAAGTAGATGATCAATTCTATAATAGATGCATTGAAAATGGTGGAGGATTTATTGTTGGTGGAGATAACTACGGTCAAGGTTCTTCACGTGAACATGCAGCCCTTGTTCCTAATTATTTAAAGATCAAAGCAATTTTTGCAATTTCATTTGCAAGAATTCATCGTTCGAACTTAATTAATAATGGTATTTTACCACTTGTTATTAATCAAAAAGATTACGATTTCTTTAATGATCAAGATGAATATGAATTAATTAATTTATTAGATAGTGTTGAAAACAATAAAGATATTACTGTTATCAATAAAACAAATAATCAAACAATTACCGCAAAATTAAAATTATCACCAAGAGAAAAAACAATGATTCAATACGGTGGTCTATTAAATGCAATTAAAGAATTAGGAGGTGACTTTTAATGAAAGCAGTATTAATTCCAGGTGATGGAATCGGAAAAGAAATTTCACAAAGTGTTGTTGACATTACAAAAGCTATGAATTAGATATTGAATGGGTAGAATATCAAGCAGGTGCAGAATATGCTGTTAAAACAAAAGAAGTCTTTGAACCAGGACTTGTAGATGCTATTAAAGAATATAAATGGGCATTAAAAGGTCCAACAGCAACACCTATTGGTACAGGATTTAGAAGTGTCAATGTTGCTTTAAGACAAAAATTTGCGACTTATGCTAATGTTAGACCAATTCGTTCTTTTAAAGGAATTGATTCTAAATATGAAAATATTGATTTAGTCATGATTCGTGAAAATACCGAAGATCTTTATAAAGGTATTGAATATATGGTGGGTGATGATGTTGCTCATGGTATTAAATTAATTACTAGAGAAGCAAGTGAAAAAATTTGTCGTTATGCTTTTGAATATGCAAAAGCAAATGGTAGAAAAAAAGTCACAGCCATTCATAAAGCGAATATTATGAAATTTACAGATGGATTATTCTTAGAATGTTTTAGAAATGTAGGTAAAGATTTTCCAGAAATAGAAAAACAAGAAGTAATCATTGATAATATGTGTATGCAGCTTGTTTTAAGACCAGAAACATTTGATGTATTGGTTGCTCCTAATTTATATGGAGATATTGTTTCTGATTTATGTGCAGGTTTAGTAGGTGGATTAGGATTTGCTCCTAGTGGAAATATTGGAGATGAATACCGTATTTATGAAGCTGTTCATGGTAGTGCTCCTGATATTGCAGGACAAGGCATTGCCAATCCAAGTGCTCTTCTTTTAGCGTTTGCTTTAATGTTAGAAGCCTTAGGACAAAATGATCAAGCAAATAGACTACGTGATGCACTTTCAAAAGTCGTAGAAGAGGGAAAAATTGTAACGCGTGATATTGGTGGACATGCTTCTACAAAGGAATTCACGCAAGCAATTATAGATAGGTTATAGTATGAAAAAAATATTTTAGAAAATGCAGGACATGGTTCCTTAGGACATCGTATCTTTTGTATTTTAAGAGATAAGATTTTAAATGAAGAATATGAAAAAGGACAAAAATTAAATGAAGTTGTTCTTTCTAAAGAACTAAATATTTCTAGAACACCTATTAGAGAAGCTTTAAAACAATTAGAGTTAGAAGGATTAGTTAAAAGTATTCCTAATAAAGGAGTTTATGTATTAGGTTTTTCATCAAGAGATATTGATGATATGTTAGAAATTCGTGTTGTTTTAGAAAGTTTATCTGTACAACTTGCTATTGATCGTGTTACTCAAGAAGAATTAGATAGAATTAAAGAAATCTATGATTTATTAGAATTCTATGCTGAAAAAAATGATCAAGAAAGATTTACAGAAGTAAACATTGATTTCCATGAAGCTATTTATAGAGCAACTCATTCACAATATTTTGAACAATTATTGTCAGATATTAACTATTATATTCATGTTACTTCCAGACATTCAATTAAACAACCAAATCGTTTAATTGAAGCAGCACAAGAACATAAAGAAATTTATGAAGCGATTGTAAAGAAAGATAAAGCACTTGCAAAAGCAAATGTAGAAAAACATATTAGAAAAACACAATCTTTAGTAAGAAATTACTATGATGAAAAAGACGAAGCACAAGATTAATTCTTGTGTTTTTCTTTTTAGTAAAGTGCTATAATAAAAACGAATTGGGGGAGAATTATGGAAAGAAAAGAGTTTTCAATTGTTCGTTTTTTAAGCTCTAAAAGTCATTTTGATAATATTGTTTTATTAGAAGGATTTATTGTTGGTATTTTAGCGGGTATTGTGGGTGTTGTTTATAGATTGTTGCTTTCTTATGGAGAAAGATGGCTTATTTTGTAGTGGATTATATCAAAAATAACACACTTCATTTATGTATTTGGATTGTATGTGTTTTAATTATTGGTTTTATTATTTCTAAGCTTTTAAAATATGAATCTTATATTTCAGGAAGTGGAATTCCACAAGTAGAAGCAGAATGATTGATCAAATTGATGAAAAATGGTATAAAGTTATTCTTGCTAAAATGGTAGCAGGGACACTTTCTATTGTAGGGGGGTTATCATTAGGTAGAGAAGGACCAAGTATTCAACTTGGAGCAATGGTTGGTAAAGGACTAGCTTCTGTATTTAAAAGAATGAAACTTGAGGAAAAATATCTTTTAACGTGTGGGGCAGCAGCAGGACTTTCAGCAGCTTTTAATGCACCACTTGCTGGGGTGTTATTTGCTTTGGAAGAAATCCATAAAAACTTTTCACCACTGGCACTTATTACTGTTATGGTAGCATCTTTAACAGGTGATTTTATAAGTAAAAATATTTTTGGGATGACCCCCTCACTTTATTTTCCACTTGTAGATACTTTGCCTTTAGGACAATATGGTTTTCTTATTATTTTAGGGATTATTGTTGGTGTATTAGGTGTTATTTATAATAAAACAACTATGTTTACTTTAAAACTCTATGATAAAATTACATTCTTGAAAAACAATCAAAAAATCTATATTCCTTTATTGATTTCTGTTGTTTTTATGATCTTTTATCCAGATGTTTTATGTGGTGGACATCATATTATAGATATTCTTCATGAAGGAAACTTTGTCTTAAGTACCATTTTATTACTTTTATTAATGAAATTTATCTTTTCACTTATTTCCTTTGGCTCAGGCACACCAGGAGGTATCTTCTTTCCTTTGCTTGTTTTAGGAAGCTTAATAGGTTGTGCATATGCTTTAATTGTGACAACTTATTGTTGCGTTCCACAAATGTATTTTAATAACTTTATAGTTGTAGCAATGGCGGGATTATTTGCAAGTATTGTTCGTGCACCGATTACAGGCATTGTTTTAATTGCAGAAATGTGTGGAAGTTTATCACAGTTTTTACCAATTGCTGTATGTAGTTTTATTGGTTATGTTGTAGCTAATATGATGAAATGTGAACCTATTTATCATAGTTTACTTAATCGAATGATTAAAAATAGCAATCATGAAATTTCCTTAGAAGAAAAAGAAATTCTCCATTATTCTGTAGAACTTGGTTCATGTTGTTTAGATTTACCAATCAAAGAATTAGGATTACCTAAAGAATGTATTATTATTTCTATTAATCGAGGAATTGAAGAAATTGTACCACGAGGAGATACAATTCTACATTTAGGTGATCATTTAACAATCTTAGTGAATAAAGAAAATAGAGAAGTGACAAAAGATATCTTACATAAATTTTTTACATTGGAAATATAGGTAATAATATGTTTAGAGAAATGAGAAGAAAAAAACAAAAATTAACTGAAAAGCAATGTATTGATATTTTAAAAAGAGCAAAAACAGCAACACTTGCTTTACATGGTGATGATGGGTATCCATATTCAGTTCCTGTTAATTATGTTTACTTAGATGGAAAGATTTATTTTCATGGAGCAAAATCAGGACATAAAATAGACGCTATTAAAAATAATTCTAAAGTATCAATAAGTATTATTGATCAAGAAGATGTTATTGAAGAAGAATTAACAACTTATTTTAGAAGTATTATTCTTTTTGGAAAAGCAAAAATCTTACAAGATGATGATGAAATCTATCAAGCGGTAAATGCTTTAGGATTAAAATATTGTGATGATGAAATTGCAGTTGAAAAAGAAATTCAAAGAGAATGGAAAGCTCTTTGTTGTGTAGAAATTACAATTGAACATATTTCAGGAAAACAAGCAATTGAACTTGTTAATAAAACTATCAAGATTTGTTTTAGATTCTTGATAGTTTTTGTAAGGACATTGTCCTTATTTTTTAATGTCTTAATAGTATCAATC
>ENA-OQCS01001411-OQCS01001411.1-human-gut-metagenome-genome-assembly--contig:-NODE-1411-length-12408-cov-1.951307_pt1 | contig 12408 bp, 22 predicted proteins | sample MGYA00242757_ERZ504575 | MGnify/ENA primary metagenome ERZ504575 (study PRJEB26092, sample SAMD00036297) | human gut metagenome | host: Homo sapiens | study: EMG produced TPA metagenomics assembly of...
GCCGTACACGGGCTTGCCGTCCTGCTCCGCTTTTCCGCCTGCGCGTTTTGGCCGCCCGGCGGCGTTCCAGCGCCTCGGGGCTGTCGTCGCCGATCAGCCCCCAGCGCTTTGCCAGCGTCAGGCAGGCTTTGGCGTGACGCCACTGCTCCGGCGTCAGGCAGTAGGTTCGTTCGTCCATCACTTGACTGCACCCGTGATGCCGTTGGCAAAGCTCTTCTGCAGGCAGAGGAAGATGATCGCGGTGGGCAGTGTGCAGATCAGAACGCCCAGCATCAGCATACCGTAGTCCACACTGTAGCCGCTCTTGAGGTTTGCGACCAGCATCGGCATTGTGATGGATGCGTTGCTTTGGAATACGATCTTCGGCCAGAGGTAGCTGTTCCATGCGTTCATAAACGTAACAGTCATCGCCGCGCCGTAGGTAGAGCGCATGATGGGGACAAACATCCGAAAGAAGATGCCGATCTCGCTCAAACCGTCGAGACGCGCCGCTTCAATAATGTCATTGGGGAAGGAACGCGATGCCTGCCGGAACAGCATGATCATAAACGGTGTCGAGATGGACGGCAGCACGAACGCCGCTCAGCTGTTGACAAGCCCCAGTGGACATCATCTTGAACAGGGGGATCATAATGGCCACGAACGGCAGCATCATCGCCAGCAGCAGGACGCTCATCAGCGCGTCCTTCGCCTTATCGTGGTAAATTTCAAAGCCGTAGCCCGCGATGGAGCAGACCAGCAGCGTGATGAGTGTCATCAGGATGGCGTTGCGGAAGGAGTTTGCCATTGCCAGCCCCAGATTCTGGTTGGCAACCAGCGACTTGAAGTTTTCTACCAGATAGGTGCCGGGGATCAGCTTGCCGCGCACAACATCAATGCTGGTGTTCGTTGCGCCGCACAGCATATAGTACAGCGGGAACACAGACAGGAAGCTGGCCAAAATCAGCACAGCGTGCGCCAGAATCTTTTTACCCTTAGTCACGCTTATCACCTACTTCATCTGGATGGCAGACAGCACTGCCACGACCACAAGGATAAACACCGACAGCGCCGCCGCATAGTTGAACTTGGGCGTCTCGACAAACGAGATGTTATAAATATAGTGGGTCAGTGTCATGGTCGCCTTGCCGGGACCGCCCGCCGTCAGGTTGACGGACTCATCAAACAGCTGCAGCGTGCCGGAGGTGGACATGATGGCAGTCAGCAGGATGGTGGGCTTTAGCAGGGGGATCGTCAGGTGAACAAACTGCTGGAGCGGGGAAGCGCCGTCGATGCGGGCCGCTTCGTAGATCGAGTAGTCGATGTTCTGCAAACCGGCAAGATAAAAGACCATGTTGTAGCCGGTCCAGCGCCAGACCAGCGCAATAACGATGACCCAGCGTGCCGCCCATGCGTTCTGGAACCAATCCACTGTGGGGATGCCCACGGTGGACAGCACCCGGTTGACCAGACCATCATTGGCAAACAGGGATTTGAAAATCATCGAGTAGGAGACAAGCGACGTGGCGCAGGGCAGGAAAATCATCGTGCGGTAGATGCCCTTGCCTTTGATGTCCGGGCTGTTGAGCAGCTGTGCCAGGATCAATGCCAGGATCAGCATAATGGGCACCTGGATCACGAAATAGAAAATCGTGTTAAACAGGCACTGCTGGAACGTGGCATCCTTTAAAATGCGCACGTAGTTGGCAAAGCCGCAGGCTGTACAGCGCTGCCGGTGCCTTTCTGGAACGAAGGATCAGCGCCTGCACCATGGGGTAAAAGCAGAATACAAATATCAGGAGTGCTGCCGGCAGCAGGAAGGCCCAACCCGTCAGGCTGCGCTTCTGCTCCATATTCAGTCCTTTTTTCTTCATCGTAGTGTCTCCTATTTTGCCACAAAAGCAAGGGCGCGGCTTGCAGCGGACGTATCAGATGCAAACCGTGCCCTTGGCAAATTCTCAGTTGTAACCGGACACAGTGTGTGTCATGTTTTGCTTAGCCAGCGATGTTGAACTCCACGGTATCCTGGGCGTTCTGCATCTCGCTGTCAATGTCGGCGTTGTTCTGGACGATGTTGGTGACGGCATCGGTCAGGGCGCTGCGCACGTCAGAGTAGTAAGCGCGCAGTCGAATGCGGGGACTTGCCTGCAAACTCAACGATGTCCTTGTAAACGGTCTGGCCGCCGTAGAACTCGGAGGGCTGGTTGTAGACGTCGGCTCTCGGCAGCGGGCAGGTAGCTGGAGATAGCACCGGCGTTGGGCAGCAGATCGTCATACAGCTCGACGCTGGAACCGAAGGTGCTCTTCAGGAAGTCGAAGGCCAGCTCGGTGTTCTTGCAGTTGGAGGAAACGGCCCAGCTTGCGCCGCCGCAGTTTGCGTAGTTGGTGGCACCGTCGATACCGTCCAGCTTGGGCATATTCACGATAGCCCACTTGCCGGACTGATCCGCGGCAGCCTGCACGCTGGACATGATCCAGCAGCCGTTGATGACGCCGGCAGCCTTGCCGTCATTCATGGAAGCAATGTACTGGTCCCAGTCGGTGTACTCGGCCAGAATGCCCTTGTCGACCATGTCCTTGTAGACGGTCAGGGACTCTTTCAGCGCGGCGTTGTCAGCGATCTTGACCTCGCCGTCCACCACGGGGGAGGCACCGGCAGACTGCATCATCTCGATGATCAGCTCGGAACCGCCGGAGGAGGTCAGCATCGGCACGCCGTTGGCGTCCACGACCTTCTGCGCCTTCTCTTCGAACTCGCTCCAGGTCAGATCCTTGAAGTCGTCGACGGTCAGACCGGCATTCTCGATCATATCGGAACGAACCGCCATGACGGAAGCGCCGTTGTCGAAGGGCAGACCGTAGTGGTGGCCATCGACGGTAGAATCAGCCAGCTTGCCGCCGGAGAACTTGTCCCAATCCAAGCCGGAGTCGGTCAGGTCGGTGTAGATACCGGGGAAGTTGGCGACCATCTTGTGGTAGGAATAGTCCTGCATCAGGAAAAGATCAGGCAGGGTGCTGTAATCCTCGCTGGTGGCAGCGGTGATGAGCTTGGTCTCGATGTCGCTGTAGACGTTTTCTTCAATGTTCAGCTTGAAGTTGGGGTGGTCCTTCTGGTAGATGGCCTCGGCCTGCTTCAGGGCGTAGATGTTGAAGTTGGGGTCCCATGCCCAGACAGTCAGGGTCTCGTCGCCGTCAGCGGTGGTGTCGGCGGCAGTGGAATCTGCGGTGGATTCGGCAGGGGTGCTCTCGGCGGTTAGAGGCAGCTGCGCTGCCGGAAGCGGCACCGCCCCCGCAGCCAACCAGCAGGGATGCTGCCATAGCTGCCGCCATAAGGGCTGCTGCATTCTTCTTTTTCATGGGGGTTTCCTCCTTAAAAATGTTTCTCCATTCTTTGACTGTATAACGTATGTCCCACGGCGGGGCATAAATTATCGGGTGTTATTCGGCATCGTCTACCCAGCGCATCTCGCGCGGGGCCAGCGTCAGGCTGTCGATCAGATGCCCCTTGATGTACAGGTCTGTCTTTTCCTCGGCATCTGCGTTGTTGATGACCGCGATGCGCTTCGTTTCGGGGAATACCGTGACCTCGGTATCGACGTTGGTCACGTAGTAGTGCTTCATCTCCTCCGGCATACCGGCGGCGTAGTAGATGGCGCGCAGCAAAATGCGGCAGTTCTGCGGGGAGTAGGGCAGCCCGGCAAAGTAGACGCTGTGGCCCTTGCCGTACTCGTTGACGACCAACTGGCTGTACTCGCCGTCCTGCGCCAGGATCTGATAGTGCTTGCCCTGCGCGTAGATGCGGCTCGTGCCCTCGCCGAAATCAACGGCGGTGTCAATATCCTCCAGGATAAAGTGGTGCGGGTCACAGGTGTTGTATTTGTCGGTGCTTAACGAGAAGCCCATCTCGCGGTCCACGCCCATCACGTCGGACAGCTGGAAGTACCGCCCCTGATGCTGGCAGGCGGTGGCTCGCCCACGCCGATGAAGCCGCCGCCCTCGTCCACAAATTTGCGGATGGCGGTCACGACCTTTTCGTCGATCCAGTTTTCGGCACCGCTGAAGGCTGTGTACGCATCGCCGACGTTGATGATGACGCCGATGTCCTTGGGGATGCCGCTGCGAATGTCATCGAAGTCGATGAACTCCACGTCAAACGGCATGCCGCTCAGGCATTCGAGAACACCCTCGGCGGAGTAGGTCTCACGGTGGTAAATGGAGTGATGCACCTGATTGCTCATCACTTGCGCAGGCCGCCCCAGCAGTTGAGGATGGCCACCTTGAACGGGGCCACATAGGACTTTGTGCCCTGCATATTTTCGTGGATCTGGCGGAACTCGCCGACCACGTTTTGAATCTCGTCGATAAAGCCAGGCCAGTTGCTGGCGAGTTTTAAGTAGCCGCCGTAGCCGATGCGGTCCAGCGGGCTGCGCAGGATCGCGCGGCGGGCCTTCATCCAGTTGGTGCGGGCCTCACCAATCGGGTCGCCGCCCTCGGTGAACACATCGGGGAAGAAGTAGGGCAGCAGACGGCCTTCGGTGTACCTGACGCCCTTGATGTCGGAGATCATCCGCAGCGTAACGCCGCTGCGACCGAGCCGACCACGGCGTCCAGCCCGATGGAGGCGAAATACTTGCCGTAGGGCTCGGTGCCGATCCAGTGGTCACCGAGGAACATCATCGCTTCCTTGCCGTAGGAGTGGACGATGTCGACCATCTCTTTGGCAAGAGCGCAGACTTCCTGCTGCTGGAACTCGATGAAGTCGCGGAACTCCTTGCTCGGCACGCGGAACATCGTGTTGTGGTAGCCTGATCCACAATGAACTCGGGGCGGAACTTGTACCCTGCCCACTTTTCAAATTTTTCCAGAATGTAGGGGCTGACGCTGGCGCTGTAGCCGAACCATTCGACGAATTTCTCGCGCTTCTGGTCGTCAAAGGTCAGCGTGAACTGGTGAAAGAAGGTCGTGAACCGCACCACATCAATGTGGGGGTTGGCCTCGCACCAGCGGCGCAGCTTTTCTTTTACATAGGCCTGCGTCTTGGGCTGGCGCACATCGTAGGTCAGCTGGTGCGGCGTATCCTTCCAGTCGTTGGTCAGGAAGTTGTACATGTGTACGGGGTCCCAGATCAGGAACGCCAGAAAGCTGACGGTGTACTCGTGATAGGGGACGGTTTCGATCTCGACCTCGCCCGTCGGCTCATCGAAGAACCATTTGTCGGTGGGGACGACCTCGCCCGTCGTGCGGTCAATGACCTCCCACCAGCGCTTGGGGTCATCCAGCGTGTTGACCTTGAGCTGCTGGGTGTGGAAGCCGTCCATCAGATGAACGCGCAGCTTCGTGCCGCGCGCGTATGGCGGTCACTGATAAGATACTCCTGCTGGACCTCGTCGGGGTTTGCCTCCGCCCAGGCGTTGTCCTTGCGGGTCGTATAGTAGGTAGCGTACTTTTTGGCGGGGTCCGTCAGCAGCTCCTTCGGCATTTCGGTGCCGTCGCAGTCACGCAGGGCATCCGCGCCCAACAGATTCTTCAGCCGCAGGGTCTCCGCAACCACATCTGCGTCTGTGGGAAGTGTCAATCTTCCGGTCTGCTCCATCTTCATAATCCCTTCTCTGTCCGTTTTGTCTGCCACGGCAGGCATCGTTTCATTGACATCATCATACTTGTTTCTGCCCTCTTTGAACAGTAGGTATATTGTTGCGCATTTGTACTATCTTGCTTTGTTTTCGAATGTCGGCGGCAACATCAGAAAATAAAGAAAAAGCTGCACAAAAAGTAAGATTTTTCTTTGTGCAGCTTGCTAGCTTTGGGCCTGTTTGCAGCGAAACGTGCGATATTCTGTTTTACATCGTGATTTTTATGGAAAGCTCTTGCCATGCGCCCCAAATGCGTATATAATAAGGACGGAACCGGAAACGGCCCACGGCTTTTTGTTTTTTCGTTCTTGCTTAATTGTGTAACGATATTGCTCCAAATACTTTGGATTTTTTGTATATATTTTGTCATTCGGAGGCGCACCGCCTATGAACACACGGTATGAATTCAATATGGACGTTCCCCCGCGGGAGGCCATCCGCCTGATGTACGTGAGCAAGAGCCGCTTCGGCGGGGACTGGAACTCGGTGCCGCATACCCACTCCTGCACCGAAGTGTTCTACTGCGTGGATGGACGCGGTCAGTTCAACGTCGAAGGCAAAATGCTGGACGTTGCCCCGGACGACATGGTCATTGTGAACCCCCGCACCCTGCATACCGAGTTGAGCTACCAGGCAAACCCGCTGGAATATATTGTGCTGGGCATCGAGGGCATTGAAATTTTGTTTGACCAGAAGGACCACGGCTACACGATGCTGAAATGCAGCCCCCAGCGGGAGGAGCTGCTGAGCCTGATGCAGCTGCTGCTGCGGGAAATCGACGCGCGGGAGGACGGTTGCGAGATGGTCTGCCAGGACCTGACCGAAGTGCTGCTTGTCAGGATCGTGCGTATGGCGTCGGTTTCGCTGCGTCTCACCGCGCCGCCCGCCGAGAGCAAGGAATGTGCCACTGCAAAACGATATATCGATGAAAATTACAGTGAAAGCATTACCCTGGACAAGCTGGCGGAGATTGCCACGTAAACAAATATTACCTGTCCCACTCGTTCAAGAACGAGTATAAGGTCTCCCCCATCGACTACCTGATGAAGCGCCGCATTACCGAGGCCAAAGCGCTGCTTACCAGCACCGATTTCAGCCTGACCCAGATCGCCGAGCAGATCGGCTTCGGCTCTTTGGCTTATTTTTCCAAATGCTTCCGCAAGATCGAAGGCACCAGACCCAATGAGTACCGCAAAAGTGCCCGCAGAAATCCGCACAGGGTACCCGCTGAGCGCCTGTCCTGCCTATATTAAATAGGTAGGGCGGCCATTGGCCGCCCCTGGACTGTCGAGAAAGGTGTGCTCACCCCTTGGCCCCCTCTGCGCAAGCGCCGGAGAGAGGTTTTTTGACATACAGAAGGGATGCCGCGAATGCGGCATCCCTTTTTGCGTTTTGAAAGAGTGCATTGCAGGGGCAAGCATTGCTCGCCCGTGCCGTTTGTTTTGCAAGAAAACTGTCCCGGGAAATGCGTTGCTGCGCCAAGTCGGCGGGCGACCAAGGGTCGCCCCTACACATGCAACAGGCAAGAGGGTGTAGGGGGGCCAAGGGACGGCAGTCCGGGACATCCGTCGCAGGAATGCGGCGCTCAGTTCAGCGTCACGGTGATGGTGCCGATTTTGGCGTTGTCGGCGGTGGTGCTGTCCAATGCGCCGTTCAGAGACAGTGAGGCCGTGGCCTTGGGGGCTGCCTCCACAGTCGTGCCGACGGCGCTTTCCAGATTGAGCGATGCGTTGTCGAAGGTGCCGGTGATGCCCTCAAAGCCAGCGTCTGCCGCATAGCTGAACGCTGCCGTAACGCCCGTGTTGGAGTGGTTGGTCACGGTGATCGTGTTGCCGCCATCATTGTCTACCTTCCAGACACCGCCTTCGGCGTCGGTGGTTTTGTGGGTGGAAGGGTCCCAAATACCGGCTTCCGCCGTATAGGTAAACGCCATATCGCCCCAGGTGATGTCCACGCTGTACACCGGGCCGCCCGCGCCGCCGGACGAATCTGCCCTATAGGTTGCCTTTACATCGTGGCTGGCTGTGCCGCCGCCTGTGGTGATCGTTTCCGCGTAGGCAGACAGGGTGCCAGAGAGAACACCATGGCAAGGGTAAGTACCAGAGCTGTTTTTTTCTTCATCATTGTTTTTCATCCTTCCTGAAAAATTATACGGGCATTGCCTATGTCGTCCGTGCGGGGGTCAGCCCGTTACGGTGACGGTTACGGGAATTTCGGCGTCCAGCATAGCTTGGCGCGGTTTGCGGGTGGTAGAACGATACCTTCAGCGTGCCGCTGCAGCTGCCTGCCGTCAGGTCTTTTTCGGCACCGTCCAAAAGCGGCAGCTGGGTGACCTGCTCGCCGGGGGCCAGCAGGTCGGATCGTGCCGCCTCACGCTCCCCGACGACCAGGCAGACCGTGCGTCCCAGCCGGACTTTCGGGGTTGGCAAACAGCAGCGTGACCTGCCCGGCGGTTAAGTCGATGCCTGCCGCATCGGAATAGGTCAGCGACACCGTGCCGCCGCCGGCGGGCGTCGATACCGATGACTCCGGCGCGGGGGTGGGTGTCCGTCGCCTGCGGCTTTTTGCGGCAGAACAGCACACCAAGCAGCAGAAGCAACAGCAGCAGAAGAAGCACGAGCAGCAGCCACCGCTTTTTGCGGTTCTTGTCTGTATTTTCCATCAATAGCCCCCTTCCAGTCGGACCGTTACCGACCCGATTTTTGCGTTGTTCAGTGCCTTGCCGGGGCGGCCTGTCGGGCACAGCCGCACGGTTTGCGTCCTGTTTACCGGCAGGTCAATCGGACTGTAGATGTAGTCCCCGTCGCTGTTGGCAAAGCTGCCGCCGATTGCCGTGTCGGTTCGTGTGTATTGGAACTTCACGCGGACTTCGTTTGCGCCCTCATTCTGCACGGTGATGACATCGCCGTTTTTGCGGTTCGGTGCCCAGCCGCCTCCGATGTCATAGGCGTGTGTGGCAGGGTTCCACGCCCCGTCGGTGTAGGTGTAAGCCAGCTCGCCCCATGTGACGGTGACGGTGTTGGTGCGTACATCCTCCTCGCCGCAGACTGCACAGGTGCGCCTTCCGGCGCTCCATGTGCCGAATCTGTGGCTGCAGGTCACGTTGACATACACCGTGGTTTGGCTGGTTCGTAGTTTTGGGTGTCGTCCGGCTGAAAAACAACGGCATATCGTTTCCCACCGCGGGGCGGCTTGAAATCGGCGTCCTTCCACACAAAGCGGCCCGCCACGTCGTTGGTCCGGAGCGGATGTTGTTGTTTTTGGCAGTGCCGCCGGTCAGGGCGCTGGCAGCCAGGGTGTTGCCCTTGGCCAGATCCAGCGCGGCAGCCGTTGGCGGCTCGGTGATTTTCGGCGTGGCTTTTGTCACCGTTACACAGACTACATTGCTTTTTGTGCTGGCTTGCAGGCCGTTGTCCTTGCGTGTGGCCGTGACCAGCACGTAATAGTAATGCACCCCTGCGGTGGGGGTTGTGGGGTAGGTGGGGTCTCCGTTTTCATCGGTGATAAGGATTCCGTTTTTGCCGTTTTATCACAGGCATACCAGGTTCTTTCCAGGGTGTGACCCGGGGGTTTATCGGAACTCACAGTGTGATAAATGCGCTCGCCATAGTCGCCGGTCGTCGGATTCATCGTCAATGTGACATTTTTGGGGGCGTCGGCCGGGGTCAAATGCCAATGCGCGTACAGGATATGGTTTTTGGTGGTGGTAACGGTGGTGTCACTCTCCACTTGGTGCCGTTGGTTTGATCGGTATACCAGCCGTCAAAGGTGTAGCCCCCCTTGCGTGAGGCGTCGGCAGGGAATTGTATTTGCTGCCGTAGGTTACTGTGTCATTTTTCGTTTTGACTTGTCCGCTTGCCGTGTTGATCCAGCCGCCGTTGGCATCAAAGGTACCAGATATTTCTTGGCTATCCAGTGGGCATACAGTTTGGTGGGTGGATTTGTACCGACGGTGGTGGTTTCGGTTACTTTTGTGCCGCCGATTTCTTTGGTATACCAGCCGTCAAAGCTGTAGCCTGTGCGGTTGGGTGTGGGCAGTGTGCCGTAGGTTTTGCCGATGGTCACCGCTGTGCTTGTCGGGCTGACCCTGCCGCCGTTGGATCAAGAGTTACGAGGTAAGACGCGGGCGTGACCGTGCATGTAGCCTTTGCCTGATTGCTGTAGTTGCTGCCGTAGGTGCCCGCAATCCAGACGCCGAAATATTTGGTAATATCTTTTGTACTTCTTGTGGTGTTGACAAAGTCGAAGCTTTTGGTTGCAGAAAGGCTTACGGGCGTGGTTTTACTGCCGTCTTTCCCCATCATTTTCTGAACGATATTGGTAGTTGCATCACTGCCGCCAATCGTCGTTTTTATCGTATTTCTGTCTGGTATGCACGGATAAAATACCGTCGCCGTGTTGGCAACGGAAACATCCCCCAGATACACTACCTGAAAAGAAGCATTCGAGGTCGCTCTTTTGTTGGAACGGGTGTACGTCCCGTTCAGCGCAATATCAAACGTTACGGTGTAGGTCGTGTTGGCGGGGACTGTAACCGTGACGGGAATTTCCTTATAGCACAGCTTGAAGTTTTTGTTGTACCCGGTGTCAAGGCTGACGCTTATACCGCCGCCGGACAGAGTGCACTGCCGGAACCCGCGGCGGCAGCGGGGGAGCTTGCACCATAGGTCACGGTGTCGGGGTCCTTTTTGCTTACAGCGTATTGGTAGACATTGCCCTCTGTGGAAAATTTTATGGGCAGCTCGCCGCCGAAGCGCCCACCGCCGCAATGCCGCACAGTACGCACAGGCACAGCATAACACACAAAATCCGCATCCACCGCGTCAAGGTATTGAACCTCCACTTCCTTGCGCCGCGCAGGGTCTTGACAACGGCGCTGTATCTCGTATAATGGCAGTATAACCCGTCCACCCCTGAACGAAGCAAGCACTTTTTTTGAGGAGATTTGCGCCATGCCGGAAGATATGAAAAAACTTTTTCAAATTACCGAGCCGCCCGCGCCTGCAGCCTGTCCCGCAGCACGCTGCTGCGCTTAGAGGAAAAGGGTCTGCTGACGCCCGCCTACACCGCGCCGGACAGCGGACGCCGCTATTACGACAACCACAACGTGGCCCGCATTTTGCAGATCGAAAAGCTGAAAGCCATGGGCTTGGCACCGAGGATATAGCCGCCTACTTTGCCAGCGGCGGCGAGACGGCTGTTTTGCTGGCCACACTGGAGGAACACCTGCACGAGGTTGCGCGCGGGGTCGAGGAGCTGCGTCTGCGCGCGGGCACGGATACGGGCATATCGGTGCAGTGCTTACGCTGCCCGCCGTGACCTGCTGCCGCCGCCTGTGCGAGGGACACACCATTGCCGAAAAGTACAACGCCATGTATGATTTTTACGGCGAGTGTGTGCGGCGGGGGTATCGCCTGTCTGACGAGCCGATTTTTACCGTCTCGCAGCGGCGGGATTTTTTGAACGGCTATATCACGGACGAGCCGTATCCGTTTTGGGTGTGCGTGCCCGTGCGCCCCGAAAAAGCCCCCAAGGAAGCTGTGACTCTGCGTCCTGCCGCGCCCTGTCGGTGCTGTATTACGGCAGCTACGAGGGTGCGGACGAGGCATTTTTGCGTCTGGGCCGCGAGGTGAAGGAGCGCGGTTTGACACCCGCCGGGGACCCACGTGTGCTGGGCATTGTTGCGCCCTACACCGGGCGCGAAATCGAAACCAAACGGTATTGCTCCCGCTTGGTGCTGCCGGTGGAGGGCGAAGCCGAACCGTCTTTTCCCGTGTAATAAAAAGTGAACCCCCGGAAGGCCGCCTTTACGCACCTTGACGAAACTTTGGGACGAAACAACTAAAATATTGCACAACCCGCACAACGCAAAAATGCGCTGTGCGGGCGTTTTTTGTTTTAGAACCGGTCAGTATGATTATGCAATGTCTATTCGTCCCAGATGTATTACGCGTTTCCGCGAAAAGGAACAGGGCGGCATCGTGCTGCAGAAAAAACACATTGTAATCGGCATTATCGCGGCGGTGGTGATCATTGTGACAGCGGTACTGGCGGGCATGAAGCTTTCCCGCAGCCAACAGCAGGACACCTTCACCCCGGATTTAGAGCAAGGTACCAGCGCATGGTCGGGCGATCAGCTGCCGGACAAATCCGCCGACAGCGGCGAGGCAGTCGGCATCAAGATTCCCGGCTATCCGTCCATCAGCCTGCCGGCCAACCAGCAAACCGTACAGGTGGCGCTGCTGAACCCGGAGGCAACCCCTGCTACTTCACGTTTGAGCTGGTCCTGTCCGACACGGACGAGGTGCTGTACACCAGCAAGCAGGTGCCGCCGGGACAGATGATTGAGGAAATCACCCTGACCCGCCCCTTGGAGGCCGGGCAGTACAACGCCACCCTGCGCATCACCACCGCCAGCCTGCAGGACGGCAGCGCCATGAACGGTGCCAACGTAGAAACCATACTGGACGTCCAGTAATCTTAGTAAAGGAGGACCCCGCCCATGAAAGGCAAACGAATCCTTTCGGCTGTGCTGAGCGCGGCGCTGCTGCTGCAGCTCAGCCCGCTGGCAGTATTTGCCGAGGATACGTCACTTCTTCCCTCACAGCCCAAACGGCGCTGACCGAACCTGCGCCGGAGGAGCCGACGCCGGAACGGCAGGGGAAGAAACCGCACTGCCGGAGGAGCCTGCGCCGGAGGAAACGGCTGTGCCGATGGCAGCACCGACCCCGGAGCCTACGGCAGAGCCTACCGCCACACCGGCGCCAGAGGAAACGGCTGCGCCGGACGCCGCGGC
>ENA-OQCS01001412-OQCS01001412.1-human-gut-metagenome-genome-assembly--contig:-NODE-1412-length-12405-cov-1.870663_pt1 | contig 12405 bp, 21 predicted proteins | sample MGYA00242757_ERZ504575 | MGnify/ENA primary metagenome ERZ504575 (study PRJEB26092, sample SAMD00036297) | human gut metagenome | host: Homo sapiens | study: EMG produced TPA metagenomics assembly of...
TGGTTAATGAATTTTCTTGCTGGTTATAATTCATATGTGGTTTATCAATAAATCCACATTTTTTATTGTAAAGCAATGGCAATAACAGTTTGTAAATTTTGTCCATATTTTGATTGATAAATTTCTCTTTCAGGATAAAATTTAAACAAGGAAGACACTCTAACCATATAACTTCCAGCCCAATTATTTGTCTTCCCTTCCAATAATGCCGTAAAAACATCCTGAATATTTTTCTCACATTCATCATAAATAAACAGGCTTTTTCCATTTTTTCTTACATACCACCCATTCGAACGCACTACATCCATTTCCCTATGACTTTCTAAAAACTGTACTCGCTCTAACAATGCACCTTGCAAATACTCGTCATCGATGTCCAATAATAATAAATACTCTCCAGAAATATATTTCAGGCCGGTATTTATTGCGCTTCCAATCCCTTGATTTTTTTGTTTAATATATATTAATGAAATCTTTTTATTTTCCAGTACTTCTTTCCATTCCAATATCTTGGATTCACTTTGATCTATCGATCCATCATTTACCACAACCACTTCAATATGTGGATAATTTTGAATTTCAATAGAATGTTAAACATCTATCAATAAAACGTTTCTCCATTAAAGCATGGAATAATAATGCTAACTTTTTTTATTCATAATTTCTCCGTTTTAAAAAGTCTTTAATTTTGCCCAACGGTCTTTTTCCAATACGTTTCATAAGCTTCATTACAGAATTAAATTCATTGGTATGGTGAAACAAAATATAATTAAATCCACTTGGAATAGCAATAGCAACAACCGCTTTTTCTACAAATCTAAAGTAGATATTTCCCCTAGAAATCCAGGTGCAAGTCCAATATGCCAGTGCAATATAGATAATCCCTAAGCAAACATATAATACATATCGTTTATAATACGCTCTAACAGGACAATGAAATACAGATCTATAGATTACAATTGGCCTATACCAATCAGCAGTAAGTAGACTGCCAACAATTGTACCCAGAAAAACTCCTGAAACCCCAAACGGCTTAGCAAATAAGATAGATGCAACCAAGTTAATAATCGCAAAAGCAAATGGAACCCAAGCATCTTCTAAATATTTCCCCGCTGCTCCCTTCATGGTAATGAGTGGCATTCGTAATCCTGTCAGATAATTATTTATTACAATAATTGCTACAGTTCCTGTTCTAAATAAGTATTTTTCACCAATCCAAATTTCACCAATAAATGGATTAAATAAACACATAAAACATGTAGCTTCTATGCTATAAATAAAAAAGGCAATGAAAAACATTGTATTAAATACATCTAATTTTTTTCATCATTCTCCACTGCCACTATATTTCCTATTCCAGCAGTGACACCTGCAAACAAAGCACTTATGTATCCGTTGATCAGATTCCGAATCAAAAGATAGTTGGAATATATTCCTGTGGCTACTAAGCTTACAAGTTTTGTAATAATAAGATTATCCGTTGAATTAACCAAATAGTCTCCTATTTTTGCAACAATCAATCCTGATATATTTTTTTGAATTTCCTGTTTTTGAGCACCTGTCAGTCTATCCTTTGAATAAAAGTAACTTTATCATATTTTTTTGTTATGTATAAATTTTGTGCGGCCATCAAACGATCGAGCATCCGATCTGTATTGTTAAATATACAATATAACTTTCCAAATTAACAATGCAATATCTGCAAAAGTGTTTGAACACAATTTATTGATACATTAATTGGAATCAGTCTAAACGCTTGGTTATCTGAGGATATCAGTGTGGTCTTATATGATAAAAAATAACCAATAACAATATTAATTAAAAACGCAAAGTAAGCAAAGGTTGTTCCGTCTGGCTGTTGTTCTACGGGAACAAAAAAATCTAAGAATTGAAATAGAATAATTCCAGCTAAAAGCACAATAACACCTATAACCGAATATGCTTTTCTATAGACGGACATTAATGTACTGATGGACTTATAATCTTTCTCAGCTAAGGCTTATAAAGACTGAACCCAATTGCAGTTGCAATCCCCAATTCACCAATCGCCAAAAATCCTAAAACATTACTTAAGAGCCCAGATAGTCCCAAGTAATCCGCTCCCAATGTATAGATAAACACAGTTCTAGAAATCAAGCCTAATAAAGAAGCCACAAAATTATTCCCAAATGACCCCAAAATATTCTTAGCAGAATTTTCTAATCTAGACATGAACCATCTCCTCTTTAAAGTAATCGCTCAACATATTCTTTTGCAGTTAATGCTCTTTTAATAACTTCTGGTATTTTGCTATTTAATTGTTTTTTGATTAATTCTTCATTTTCTAATATCCATCTAAACTTTTTAAGCAACTCATCTGTTTCTTTCAGCCTTTGAACAGATAAACTATACTGTTCTTCATCTCCAAACAAGTCCCTAGCAATTCCTCTTGCCTTTACAGAGTATCCTACAACCAGTGTTGGTATCCCCGAAGAATATGCCGCAATAGTGGAATGCGTTCTTGCCCCAACAAAAAATCTACATTTTGAAATCGCATACTTAAGTTTTGAACAATTTTGATCTTCTATTACTAAAACTCTTCCACTTTTTTTTATAACGTTCATACAACTGCATTAATGGTATCCTATCATCACTGTCATCCCAGATTACATGAGGAATTAATGCAATTGCCATATCTGTTTCTTTCAAAATATGTTCTATCAAGATCTCATAATTTTTCATTATAATTCCTGAAATCTTTTCTTCTTTTTGTACCATCGGACTCAAATTAATTCCTACCATGTTTTTATTGATAAACTTAGATGGAATTTCTGCATATGCTGTTTTGAGTCCAAATGCAGGATCTGCAACAAGTATGGTATTGGGATTTATTTTTTTCAGTGCATTATAAGTAATAGATTCTCTTGCTGTAATAAGCTGATATTGTCTCACATCATTAACAATTTCCGGATTACTCAATACTTCCGGATTGATAGAACATCCCCATAATACTGTCTTGGCTCCCCTAGAAATCATCATATTATGTAGCATAATATATTTATTCACATCAGCATAACAATAATTATCACCGCCTATAGATAATACAATGTCGTTTTTATGCACCATGTCAATGGTTTTCTTATAGTTAAGTTTATCTAACGGCACATAGTCATTTTTTAATTTTAATGCTATATATGCCCGAATAAATGGTAAAGTTATTTTGGAATATGACTGTACATCTTTCTTAATTGTACAAATTTTATCTAACCCATATTTTATATCTTCTTCCGTTTTAGAAGAAATGAGCAATATTTCATCCCATAATGGATTGTTTAACATATCACATGTAGAACGCACAATTGCTTCGCATCCATGATTTCCACTCCCGCCATGAGCATACATATAAATTTTTGCCATTTTCATTCCTTCCTTATCCAATGAATTCTTTTTCCATTTTGCAAAAATATTCCCTGACCAAATAAAAAAAACACAAGTTTCTCTTTCCAAGGAATTGCTCTACAAGTAAGAATAAGACACATATATTTCCGGAATAATTTTCTTGTCCCATCAACAAATTCTGAATTTCTATAATTATTCTCCTGAAAAAGTCCTATTACATATTGAAACAAATGGGATACTGTAACATAACAACATTCTGGCTTTAAATCCTTCCTTTGTGCGATAACCTGAAGCAACCTTTCTGTTGCAATAATGATATCCAATGAAGGATTTTTATCATCTTACTCATTGCTCCATTATTATTTTCAACATAAAAATATTGTGTTCGATCTGTCGTTACAATTTTATTTGCATTTAATAACGCGTCCAATGTAAAAAGAATATCTTCATATGTTTTTATTGACGGAAATTTTAAATTTGCAATCAATTCTTTTTTGTACAATTTTCCTGCCGGACCCGAATTAATAGATTTCCGAATCAAAAGAGCATTTATCGCATCGGTTCGTGTTAATACAGTTTTTCCTACTGTAAATCTAAATTTCACCGCTTTTTCATCAAGAAACACTGTATCGCATATTGCAACATCGCCTATTTCGCAACATTTTACTAGTTCATACAGATAATTGGGTGGAATAAAATCATCAGCGTCCAAAAACGCTATGAATTTTCCTCTTGCCAAACTTATTCCTTTATTTCTTGTGTAAGAAACTCCATGATTTTTCTGCGTAAAGCAACGCATGCGAGTATCTTTTTCTTCATACTCCTTACATATACTATAAGATGAATCACTACTACCATCATCAATTAAAATACACTCAAACTTTTGATATGATTGACCCAAAATGCTTTCTAACATTCTTTTCAAATAATTTTCTGCGTTAAAAATAGGTATAATAATTGAAATCATGTTGATACCTTTCTGAATTGATATCTACGCCGAATTGCTAAAAAAATACCCGGAATAAGTGCGCATAATATCAATCTTTTATTCTGTCCTTGAAAACCATATTCTATATGTCCCCCAACTATTGATAATGCAACCACTTGACAGGCAGCATAAAATTTTTGCTTTTTTGAACACTCAGGATATTTCAGCATATGACAATACATCATCGCATAACCCATTGGTTATTTTTTCTAATACTTTGCTTCCCTTGGTAAGGCCATCATCCAGATAATTACACTGATAAATAATATCTGAATGCCACCGCAATTTATAACCATCCAACGCAATTTCATTCAATGCGATTTGTTCTGGTGCAAATTTTTCGCCCGGCCATTCCGGCATCGGATATTTTTCAATATTTTTGTCTTATATGCCTCACACATATCTGCATCCAAATTAAATTGTATTCTCTGTAGATTCGTAGCGTCTACATATCCTTGTTCGTTTACAATAGGTGAAACACCCTTTATATAAGAACCATCTGGAAATCCCCTGGCTGCTCCAACACCAATATAATCTGAATTATTTTCAATCTCTTTGCACCAATTTTTCATTTTTGATAACGCATTCGGTAATAGAAAATCATCAGAATCAACCATAAAAAGAATTTACCTCTCGCATACCGAATCCCATAATTGATTGCTCTTGGTTTTCCTCCATTTTCTTTTTCCAAATATCTAATTGAAAATTCTTTTTCTTTCCTGATCCACTCTTCAACTAATTGATGCGTATTGTCTGTCGATCCATCATTAACAATCAACCATTCAAAGTCTGTCGTTCCCTGATTTTTCAACGACTCATATAATCTGAAAAGTGTATATCCTCTATTATATGTCGAAGTAAATACCGTAAAATATGGCATCTCATCATCTCCTTAGCAAACGCCTTATTAAATGTCTCATTAAACGTCTTAACTGTAAACTTATCTTCAATAAATAGTATTTGTTTTCATATAGTAATAACAAAATCCATTTTTCAAAGAAATTCCGTCCGCATGCTTTAATTCCCTCAGATTTACAAATTAATTGTAATTCCTCGAAACAGTTTTTCAATTTCATATTGCAATACAACAATGAAAAAATCACATAATTACTTAGCAACTGTGAAACAATCAACTCATTACTTCCGCTATAAACATTTTCTTTTCAAGATGTTTATAGCGAATATTAATAAACAGCTGTGTTCTATAGTCAATTTCACTATCCTTAACCATAGCTGATGAATTCTCTGATTCCTGAAGATAAAAATATTCTGTTTTATCATTAAAGCAAATTTTGCTCACTTTAGGATATAATTTCAGAAAAAAATCAAAATCCTCCGCCAATTTAATTCTTTCATCAAATCGGATATTCCCAACTAATTCTTTTAAGATTATCTTTCCACAACAATATCCATAAATACCTGTTTTTTTTGATAATCCGCAAAATTCAAAAGCAATTCACTTATATCAAAAGTGCCACTTCCAGGTAATTGTATTTTCTTTTTTTTCCTGAGTGCCATATTTTTGTAATCGTGCATATTGAAAGATCTACACCGCTCTCAATAATAGTTTCATACAAATTTTCCAAATAGTTATTTGGTATGCGGTCATCTGCATCAATAAATGTAATATATTCTCCACACGAGGCATCAATCCCAACATTTCTCGCATGAGATACGCCACTATTTGGAATATGAATTACTTCAAATCTTTTATCAATACAAGCAACTTTATCACAAATTTCCCCTGATGCATCCGTAGATCCATCATCTATTAAAATACATTCAAACTCTTCAAATGTTTGGCTAAGCAAGCATTGAAATAAATCATCCATATATTTTTCTTTATTATATACGGGAATAACAACACTAATTTTCATAGTTTTCTTTTTCTCATTTTAAAAATTAATATTTGATATAAATTGGGTGAAACATAAAATATACTGTAACGTATAAAATCTTTAAGACAAAGTCCATTTCCCCTCATCAATGTTCGCATAAATTGTATATATGTTTGACTGTCATGATAGGGCTGTATTTTCGATTCCTTTGCACGAAACCAAAATTCTATATATAAATTCAGAAATAGTTTCATCGATTCCCTACAAATAAAACTATCTTGTTTAAATAAGCACATTCGTCTTTTCACAATATCCAACATTACCAAATTCTGCTCTTGAAATTTTTGATGCGTCAGCGAAGTATTATTTTGAACATATATATACCAGAATTTCTTTTCACAAAAAAATTTTTCCTGTTTTAGCTAGCACCTGGCTCATCCAATCATCGTCCTCATATATCCGTCCCTCAAATGGAATGTTTTTTATATAATCTCTTTTATACAGCTTATTACAAACTCCAACAACCAATCCATTTGCATAGCTACCATAATACAACCCTTTTGCAAATTCTAACATGGATTTTTTTCCACAAAAAATGTTGGGATTTTATGTGGATCTATTGTCAATTTTCCCTCTTCATTCTGAAATTGCCAAAGCCACGTTACTATATCAACATCATGGTTTTCTAAAATTGAAATTGCTTTACTGTATATAGTAGGATCATCTGGTAAATAATCATCACTATCTACAAAAGTAATATATTTCCCACTTGATGCTAAAACACCGTTATTTCGAGCTTTTCCAACCCCTTGATTTTTCCGGTGAATTACGCTTATACATTGATTTTCTTTTGCATATTCGTCACAGATCTTTCCAGAAGAATCCGTACTTCCATCATTAATTAAAATCAATTCACATTTTTCCACATTCTGGTTTAAAATACTTCAATACACCTTCTTAAAAACCGTTCTGTGTTATAAACTGGTACTATTACAGAAAGCTGTGTTTTCATTACACTCTATACCTCTTTTCAAAATAAAAAGATATCAACGGTAGCAAAACAGGATGCGAATAACAAAATGTTAATAGTTTTTGTTTTTAGGAACACACAATTTGACCAATTTTCAACTGTTTAAACATATTCCTAACGCTATCTTCATATAATATTTTATTAACCATTCTTTTTTTTCACCTATAGTAAGAACACTCGAACAGAATATATCCCCAATAGCGTTATAAATAAAAAATAATAATACCTTGTCAAGTTGATCCCTAAAATCATATATTTCGCTTCGACCAAATTCTTCCTGGAATCGTGCATACAAAGCCTTATAATCGTCCCATTTATCAGACGTAAATGTATGTGTTACTGAACTTTGATTGCTGCAGTTATACATATAGTAGGCTTGTCCTTTCATATAATAAAACGAATGTATTCTAAGCATCAATTGACATCCCCAAAACCAATCTTCAGAAAATCGAATTCCAATCTCATATCGTGGCATTCTTTGTCGCATATTTTTTACCATGCACACACAGTTGGAAATTGTAGCAGGATATTCTATCGAACGAGTAATTAGTAAATGAGGATAATATTCTTGATGCAATTGTTTCTCCTCATATAACCCGCCACGAATATTGTGAGAATAAATAGTTTTTCTTCCATCCGAATATACCTTTATACAATCACACATTACTAAATCGCAATGATTATGTTCCGCACATCTTATCATTTTTTCATACATCTGAGGTTGAATATAGTCATCGCTATCAACAAAAGTTACATAGTCTCCCTCAGCTAAATCTAATCCTACATTTCTTGCAGCAGCAACTCCTGCATTTTTCTGATGAACCACCTTAACTCTACTATCACTTAAAGCATATTTTTCACAAATTTTTCCACATGAATCAGGTGATCCATCATCGACTAATATTATTTCCAAATTGCCATATGTTTGATTTAAAATACTTTCTATGCAAGTAGCTAAGAATTTTTCTGCTTTATACACTGGTACAATCACACTTATTTTAGGCATAGAAATTTCTCCCTTATCAACATCAATTGCCTTATTTTCATCTATAAAATATCCTGTACAAATCGCAACATACTATTGCTCTCAATATAACACCCTCAGATACTCCCACTTATGGATAGCTATAATATCTAACCAACATCATTATTATAATTGTTTTGCACCATTTCTACCTTTTACCCACACAATTACTCTTTTCCAATATACGATATATTTTTTTCACTTCTTCCTTATTTGAATACTTTCTCATTTGACAGTTGAATGATAGTTGCTCTAACAGACAATTATTATTTAGCAAATCAAATATTTGATCCGCACACTCCTGATTTTGCATAGGTACAATTATGCCCTCTACACCACTTTCCAATTGTTCCTTAGCTGTCTCATAATTTGTAATAATTACAGGTTTTCCTAACATCTGAGCCTCACGAACCGTAACACATTTACCTTCATATCGACTAGGCTGTATATAAACATCACATGCCTGAATATATGGATATGGATTCTCTTTTTTTCCAAGAATTTTTACATATTCCTGCATATTAGCTTCTGCAATTTTTCTTTTAATCAATTCTTCGTCTCTGCCAAAACCAATCAAATACCATGTTATATCCATCCCTCTTTCACGTATCCGTTGACAAATTTCTGGTACATTATCAAAATTCTTAGCCTTACAGAATCGCCCAATAGATAGTATTTTTATCCCTTTTGCATTCATTTCTTTATCCACTAAAAATTCATTTGCCTGCTTTTTCACAAATCTTCCGGCAAGATGTTTTCAATCAAAATAATCTTTTCCTTGAACATAGGAAAAACCGAAAGAAAATTCTCTGTTACTGCATCAGAAATCGAAGCAATATAATCATAGTTCTTCCACATTGCGGTTTCAGAAGCAATATTCACCTGTATACGAGAATAATCTGTATGAATCCAGGCTATTTTTCTTTTTGCATGTACTTTTCTATCAACAAAATAGTGCGGTGTCAAAAAGCTGATTGCTAAATCATATACTTCATTGGATTGAATTTTGGCATAAATGGACAAGTATATTTATGACTATATTCTAACGCCACATCACTGTCTGTATATTTATGTATTCGATTATATTTTGCCGCTGCCATTTTCCCCGCAAGTCTTGCCATACTTAATATGAAATGTCCTTCCTTTAAAGTCCGCTTTATCGGTCGCGCTAATACTGTATAAGCGCGAATTTCTGGCAATAAATTAACAGCTGATGGGATTTCTCTCATTAATTCCCCTTCATGCCGTAATAAAAATAAATCTACATCATATTTTTCAAAATCAAATGCATTTAATAAACCCGATAAGACTTCTTTCTGCTCCACCTAATTCTAAAGCATGAGACACAATTAGCAATTTCTTTTTCATTTGCGGAACCTCTGAAAGACATCTACACCAAATATTCTGTGTATTGGTCTTGTTATCATGCCACGAATTTTTAAGTGTTTACTCATCACGTTGCCTCATACCAGTGAATGGAAAATGTATTTTCTGTTTTTCTAATTTTCCGGTAGCGCTGTTATATGGATTCAAAACATCCATAGGATATATTACCGCTTCACACACATTTTGTTTTCTACCATTCTGTTTTAACCCCAATGCTACCAACGCTTGTGTATTCAATTTCGGACACATTCTTACTCCATTTTTCCCGTCCAGTAATATCTCATATTCTTTCAACATCGCTTGAATCACTTTTCCATGTGCAACAGATCCAAATCCCAATCCCGAAGCTACATATTGCTTATTTTCAAAGCAAAAAATGCATCATTTCTTAACAATTCTTCCAGCGATCTAATTACTTCTACATCTGTATCAAAATAGATTCCTCCATACTTTCCACTACCCAAAGTCTGACATAATCGCTTAAATACGCATACTTTTTTCGGCATAACACATTCGCGTATACCCATTCATATCTATATCAAAATTTTCCTCATTCCATTCAATAACTTCATACTCTGGACAATACTGACGCCAGCTCCTTATGCACTTTAAAGCTAATTTGGATTTCTTCCCTTTTCCAAACCAACAATAATGTATTTTCTTCGGTATCATGTATCCATCCCTTCCTATCACTTATTTTGCACACATTATTTTTTTCGAATTACTTTCCAATTTTCTTTTATGAAAATAGTCATATACCACCTTAGGTAAAATGCCTATAATAATTGGTTGTATCGCATATAGATATCCGCTTATCGCAGTCCAAGTTTTCGCACTGCCATTCCTCGTACATATGCTTCATTTACTCTATATCGAAATTTTCTTCTCTTATATGCTGCTTTATCATCTCGCATAAGATAAAGCTGTTTGGGAATATTTTTGCCTCTATATCCGACCTCGTACATTTTTATCCATAAATGATAGTCTTCTACTCGCAACAAACGCTTTTTCTCTGTATATCCTTTCACCGCATCATATGCTTCTTTTCTCACCATACATGGTGCATGACAAAACGGAGATCCATGCAAAAAATCCTCTTTCTTGGGATATTCAGGATGACTTATATTCCCCCATATTCCTGTCTCATCAAAATACCCCATATCTGTGCTTACAATCGAAATTGCTTTTTCTTTTTCTAATATTTCATACTCAACCGCAAATCGTTCTGGCAAACAAATATCATCTCCATCCATTCTTGCAATATACTTTCCTGTTGCCATTTTTAAACAACGATTTAAGTATAGTTAAGTCCTCTATTTTCTTTATTTTTCAGCAATACCATTCTTTCTGGATATTTTTTATATAGAATTCTGCCACTTCAGACGTTGCATCGGATGATCCATCGTCGCACATAATCAATTCCCATTCACTCATCGTCTGACCTAAAACAGACTCAATCGCTTCTGACAACGTATCTGCACAATTGTATATCCCCATAATTACACTAATTTCTGGATTTTTCATATAAGCCCCCATGTAAAATGCATCTGATAATAAAAGAATCCAATATATCCTAACACAGTAGCACTTTTTATGATTATGGTTGAATTTCTCGTAAAAATATTTTCAATTTCCCAAGGTAGTAAAATGGATGCAGAATACATAGATCCATATGAAATCAATCGTCCTACAAATATTCCAGAAGTTTTCATAGACACCATTGCAATTACACTGGTCAAAATCGAGAAATTTGTCACAATATTAATTACCGGATTGTCTGCTTCTTTGATTTGCTTACGTCCAATAATAGATAAAATCATGGGAATGGAATAGACAAATACCCTGATCGGATTAGTTCCGTTATCTTCCCACTCTTTCCAATCCGCTACCATATTAGAATATTGTGTATTTGATAGTATATTGTTCATTCCATCTGTAAACTGATTTACAAATATTAATATTAAAATACATCCCAAAATGCACAGCACACTCTTTTTATTCCATGCCTTTCCCTGCACAATAAAATGATCGGGATCATAAGCAATGCTGACGCATGAAATGTCGCTCCTAATAGAATAATTGCTATCAGTGGTATATATTTTCTTTTTAGCAGTAATGGAAATCCTGCCATGATAATGGCAATTGCCAAAAACTGTCGGATACCATTATGACACCAAGACATATAGTCTGTTCCCGCAACAAAACAAAAATACTCATCCAATAGTTTTCACTATATTTTCGATAAATAAATGCCATACATAACATTTGCACAGTAGCTATGAACATGAAAAACAGAATAGGTGAATTTCCAATAAGAGCTTTTATAATCACAATTAAGACCGAAAAACCTTTATCTTTTTTTATTCCCTCGAGATAGAGTGGAAGCGCAGCTATTTTACTAGGTGCTTCTCTAAAGACACTTCGGTAGGCATAGGTATCTCCAAAATTATCGGATCTTAGTGTTGCCGCCAATATATATGGAACCACTAGAAGCACTGCCGGTGCTATCTGCCATCTTTCTTCTATCCTTCCCATAACGATTTCCTGCTTTTTCGGCAGAGATATTGCCAGAACCATTCCTACTGTCAAAAGCCAGATTAATTGAAACCAATAATTCGTTATGGACATCTTTTACATTTCTCCTCGTATTATATAGTAGTAGTTTTTAGAGACCCTCTCCAAGGTCTTTATAACCATTAAAGTCATAGTCCATTCTTTACCTCTTCTGTAGGTTCGACTATGATATATAAGATGCTGTGGA
>ENA-OQCS01001413-OQCS01001413.1-human-gut-metagenome-genome-assembly--contig:-NODE-1413-length-12405-cov-1.391269_pt1 | contig 12405 bp, 18 predicted proteins | sample MGYA00242757_ERZ504575 | MGnify/ENA primary metagenome ERZ504575 (study PRJEB26092, sample SAMD00036297) | human gut metagenome | host: Homo sapiens | study: EMG produced TPA metagenomics assembly of...
ATTTCGTGACAGGAGCCATGTCCTTCGGTGCTATCAGCAAGGAAGCACATGAGGCGCTGGCACTGGCCATGAACAAACTGAGTGCACGCAGCAATACAGGTGAAGGTGGTGAGGACAGCGAACGCATTACAGCACTTACGAAGGTATCTCACTATGCAGCAAGACCAAGCAAATAGCGTCGGGACGTTTCGGAGTCACCACCGAATACCTAGTTCATGCCGAAGAGATCCAGATAAAGGTGGCCCAAGGCGCCAAGCCGGGAGAAGGAGGACAACTGCGGGATTCAAGTAGATGAGGTGATTGCCAAAACCCGCCACTCCATTCCGGGCATCTCGCTCATTTCCCCTCCACCCCACCATGACATTTATTCCATCGAAGATTTGGCCCAGTTGATATTCGACCTGAAAAACGTAAACCCACAGGCACGAATCAGTGTGAAACTGGTAGCCGAAAGCGGCGTGGGAACCATTGCCGCCGGAGTGGCCAAAGCGAAAGCCGACTTGATTGTCATTTCGGGAGCGGAAGGAGGAACCGGCGCGTCGCCTGCATCGAGTATGCGGTATGCAGGTATCTCGCCCGAAATAGGACTGAGCGAGACGCAACAGACCTTGGTGTTGAACGGACTCCGCGGACAAGTGAAACTGCAAGTGGACGGACAGTTGAAAACCGGACGGGATATTATCAACATGGCCTTGCTGGGTGCGGAAGAATTCGGTTTCGGTACCACCGCATTGATTGTACTGGGATGCGTCATGATGCGCAAGTGCCACACCAACACCTGTCCCGTAGGCGTGGCCACCCAAGACCCCGAACTCCGCAAACATTTCCGCGGACACTATGAATATGTAGTGAATTATTTCACTTTCCTGGCACAGGAAGTACGCGAATATTTGGCCGAAATGGGATTCACCCGGTTGGAGGATATCATTGGACGGACAGACCTGATTGAAATACAACAAGCGCCAAGTGAGAAGAAATCCTCACTGCTGGATTTCAACAGACTGTTGCACCGGGTGGACAACGGGGCTGCCATACACCATGTCATGGAACAGAAGCACGACATCGCCCATGTAAAGGATGTAACCATACTGGCCGCCGCCCGGGATGCCATAGAAAACGGAAAAGAAATTTCCCTGGAATACACCATCGCCAATACGGACCGTTCGGTAGGCGCCATGCTGGCAGGAGCGGTTGCCAAGAAATACGGGCAGGCAGGACTTCCGGAACAGACCATCCACATCAAATTCAAAGGTTCGGCAGGCCAAAGTTTCGGTGCGTTCCTGACCCACGGCATCAGTTTCAAGCTGGAAGGCGAAGCGAATGACTACCTGGGAAAAGGACTGAGCGGCGGACGCATTGCTGTACTGCCCCCCGTGCGCAGCAATTTCGATGCGGAAAAGAATACCATCGCCGGAAACACCCTGTTGTATGGCGCTACTGACGGCGAGGTGTATATCAACGGACGGGTGGGCGAACGCTTCGCTGTCCGCAATTCCGGTGTGACGGCCGTGGTAGAGGGTGTAGGCGACCACTGTTGCGAATACATGACCGGAGGACGGGTCGTGGTACTGGGGGAAACCGGACGGAATTTCGCTGCCGGGATGAGTGGCGGCGTGGCTTACGTGTGGGACAAGAACCACAACTTCGATTATTCTGCAACATGGAGATGGTGGAGCTCTCGCTTATCGAGGAGGCATCTTACCGGAAGGAACTGCATGAACTGATCCGCCAGCATTACCTCTATACCGGCTCCAAACTGGCAAGAACGATGTTGGATGACTGGAATCGCTATGTGGATGAATTTATTCAGGTAGTACCTATCGAATATAAACGAGTATTGCAAGAAGAACAAATGCGTAAGCTGCAACAAAAAATAGCTGATGTACAAAGAGATTATTAACGAATAACTAAAATAAAAACAACGAATGAAACCAATTGTAAGTATCATTATGGGCAGTACTTCTGACCTTCCGGTAATGGAAAAGGCCGCCAAGCTGCTCGATGAAATGCAAGTCCCGTTTGAAATGAATGCCCTGTCGGCTCACCGCACTCCTGCTGAAGTAGAGACGTTTGCGAAAGAAGCAGCCGGACGTGGCATCAAGTAATCATCGCGCTGCGGAATGGCTGCTGCACTGCCGGGAGTAATTGCAGCCAACACCACCCTTCCGGTTATCGGAGTACCTGTAAAAGGTTCTGTACTCGACGGTGTAGACGCACTCTACTCTATCATCCAGATGCCTCCCGGAATACCTGTGGCTACAGTAGCATCAACGGTGCCATGAATGCTGCTATCCTGGCCGTACAGATGCTGGCCCTGAGCGATGCAGAACTGGCTCAAAGTTTGCAGCTTACAAGGAAGTTTGAAAAACAAAATCGTAAAAGCCAACGAAGAGCTGAAAGAAGTCAAATACGCTTATAAGACAAACTAACTGAATGAATTACTTCAACTATTCTCGCCGACAGGCGAACGAGGTATATGTAGGCGCCACTCCTATGGGTGGCGCTTATCCTATCCGTATACAGAGTATGACGAATACCGTCACCATGGACACTGAAGCTTGTGTGGAACAGGCCAAGCGTATCATTGAGGCGGGAGGAGAATACGTACGTCTCACCACTCAAGGAGTACGTGAAGCAGAGAACCTGCAGCATATCAATGCCTCTCTGCGTGCCCAGGGATACCAGACTCCATTAGTGGCCGATGTACATTTCAATCCGAAAGTAGCTGAGGTTGCGGCCTTGTACGCTGAAAAGGTACGTATCAACCGGGCAACTACGTAGATGCTGCCCGTACCTTCAAGCAACTGGAGTATACGGATGAAGAGTATGCAAAAGAAATCCAGAAGATACGCGACCGTTTCATCCCCTTCCTGAACATCTGTAAGGAAAACCACACAGCCATCCGCATCGGAGTGAACCACGGTTCGCTGTCCGACCGCATCATGTCGCGCTACGGAGATACCCCGGAGGGCATGGTAGAATCGTGCATGGAGTTCCTGCGCATTTGTGTGGAACAGAATTTCATGAACGTGGTCATCTCTATCAAGCTTCCAATACGGTCATTATGGTACGCACCGTCCGCCTGCTGGTAGAACAGATGGAAAAAGAAAACATGGCCTTCCCGCTCCACTTAGGAGTGACAGAAGCCGGCGACGGAGAAGACGGCCGTATCAAATCAGCCTTGGGTATCGGTGCCCTGCTGTGCGACGGACTGGGTGACACCATCCGCGTATCGCTGAGTGAAGCGCCCGAAGCCGAAATTCCCGTAGCCCGCAACTGATAGATTATGTATTGAAACGCGAAGGACATCCCTACATTCCTGCTACCGAAGCTCCGGAATTCAACTACACGCACCCCAGCCGAAGACAAACCGTGGCCGTAGGTAACATCGGAGGCGACCAGCTTCCGGTAGTCATCTCAGCCCGTCTGAACAACGACCTGGAAGTAAGCGAACAGTTCAAGCCCGACTACCTGTACTGCGGCCAACGCTTGCCCGAAAACCGCAGAGCAGACATCGGTTACATCGTGGATGCCTGTGCCTGGGACGGCAGCGAGCACACCTATCCGGCTTTCAACTACCAGCAGTTGATTGAGCTGCATCACCATCCGGCAAAAATGAAGTTCCTCTTTACTTCTTATTTAGGACTGCATGAAGAGGTAATGGCTTGCCTGCGTCTGCATCCGGAAGTGGTTATCGTGGCTCAAAGCAACCACTACAACCGCTTAGGTGAGTTCCGTGCATTGGCACACCAGCTGATGAACCAGGGACTGAAAAACCCATTGGTATTCTTCCAGCTGAATCAGGAAACCGAAACAGAGGACTTGCAAATCAATCGCTGCCGACATGGGTGCTGATTATCGACGGGCTGTGCGACGGTATCCTGCTCTATAACCACGGCAATCAAATCAGTAACCTGAAAGTGGACGAAACCGCCTTTGGTATCCTGCAGGCAGGACGTATCCGTACTTCCAAAACCGAATACATCTCTTGTCCGGGTTGCGGACGTACATTGTACGACCTGGAATCGACCATCGCCCGCATCAAGTCTGCTACGGCTCACTCAAGGGACTGAAAATCGGTATCATGGGCTGTATCGTCAATGGCCCGGGTGAAATGGCCGATGCCGACTATGGCTATGTAGGTGCCGGAAGAGGCAAAATCAGTCTGTACAAAAAGAAGGAATGTATTGAAAAGAACATTCCGGAAGAACAGGCTGTAGAAAAACTGATTGAGCTGATTAAGGCAAACGGAGATTATAAAGACTGATTCTCCGGCTCGGATATAAAAACCGTCTGCATGAGTTTTGAAGACTAGCTTCAAAGCATGCAGACGGTTTTGTTTTACTCGTCTCAAAACACCAAACCATTTCAAATCAAACGCCTTTGCGTTTTCCGAGCCTTACTTGAAAGCTCTCCAGAAGCCTCTCTGAGGCCTTATTTTTTCGGTTCTTCCTTCTTGATAGGTTCGTCTTTCTTTACCGGTGCCGAAAGAATCTCCCGGTAACGGACAGGATTCTGCAATATCTTGATGGCTTCTTCCAAATCAGTATCATCTTTCAACCGTTCCATCGCCGCACCACGCTGATAGAAATAGCGGGTCACGATTTCCTGTGAGATATATTCTTTTATCGGTTTGGCAAAATAGTCCAAGTCGCGGTCCAAGTTATGGTTGAGCTTCTTTTCCAGCGCCTTGAATTCCTCTGCCGCCTCGGTCATGTAGCCCTCAAACTCGGCTATTTCCTTCAGGCTTTTCAACATCTTCTCACTCTGGCGGTCGTATGTGAAGTTACGCGACTTCACCAGTTTCTTGAAAGCCTCATAATCGGCATCGGTCAGTTTGAAGTCGTCTACCGAAGCCAATGTAGGATGATCCAGCAATATTGGGTAGCATAATCGAAAATCAGGTCGTCGTTCATCAGGTAGAACACGATGTTCGGAATCTTGTCTCCCTTCACTTCAATGTCCGGACGAATACCTCCTCCATCACGCACCTCACGTCCGGCAGCGTATGGAATACGGTGGTCAGACTATCGGGTGTACGGGCTACTGAACCGTCGGCATTCTTCTTGGCATAATCAATAGCCTGGATACAACGTCCGCTGGGAATATAGTATTTGGAAGTGGTCACTTTCAGCGTACCGTTGTAGGCAACGGACGGATGGTCTGCACCAGTCCTTTTCCGAAGGTGCGCGAACCGATGACTACCGCACGATCCAGGTCCTGCAACGAACCACTCACGATTTCAGAAGCCGAAGCCGTGGCACCGTTCACGAGTACTGCCAACGGAATCTGTGTATCGACCGGTTCATTCTGGGTTTTATAAGAACCTTGTGCCTGACGTACCTTTCCTTTCGTCACCACAATCTCCTGTCCCTTCGGTACGTAGAGATTGACAATGTCTACCGCTTCCGACAAGGAACCTCCTCCGTTGTCGCGCAAGTCTATAATCAGCGATTGGCACCTTTCTGTTTCAGTTCGATAAAAGCTTTTTTGAAATCCTTGGCAGAGTTTTCCGTGAAGCTGGACAAAGCCAAATAGCCAATACTGTCTTTCACCATGCCGTAATAGGGCACCGGATTGGTACGGATGTTCTTGCGGGTGATTTTAAATTCCATCACCGTACTGTCGTTCTTGAGCGGACGCAGCACTTTCAGCACGAACGACGTGCCCGGTTCTCCACGCAGCGCTTCACTGACCTTGGAAGAAAAGTTCCTGGGGTTTCATGTCGCCACGTACCATTTCCTTTCCTCCTACCGAGAGAATGATGTCGCCTGCCTTGACTCCGGCTTCGCTGCCGGCATGCCTTCGGTAGGTTCTACCACCGCAATACGATCTTTGGCCTCATAGTAACGGATGGCCGCACCGATACCGCCGTATTTTCCGGTAGTCATTTCCTTGAGACTGCTCACCTCTTCTTCCGGATAGTACTCCGTATAAGGGTCGGTCAGTGAAAGCATACCTTCCACTCCGGTCTGAATCATTTTTTCGGCATTCACGGTATCTACATAAAACATATCCAGTTCCTTGAAAATGGAGTTGAATATGTCCAGATTCTTTGATATCTGAAAATTACGGTCGTCTTCCTTGAAGCTGGTCATGCCCATCCCCAACATCACGATAAAGGCTCCGGCCAGCATTTTTCTTGCATTCATATATAGTCTGGTTTACAAAATTGTTCTTCCTTGCAAATAAACACATTATTCCGGTTAGACTTGCAGAAGTGATTCAATATTTAACTTAATTTCGTCCCATTTCTTGGCAGGTAAAGTAGTGCCGACTTCCTGAATGACGGCTGTGGCCAGAATGGTACTGATTTGCACGCATTTCTCCAGCGAATAACCGCACGTCAGGCCGTACATGAAACCGGCGGCATAGAAATCGCCTGCACCGGTGGTGTCCAGCACATTATCGACCGGACAAGACAGCAGTTGAATGACTTCTGTTCCTTTCTTCACGAGGGAGCCTTCTTTTCCGGTTTTCACCACAGCAATGCTGCATTTGGACGCAATTTCTTCCAGAGCTTCATGAGGGGTTTTTCCCGTATAGGCCAGTGCTTCGCTCTCATTGGCAAACACGATGTCCACATATTTCACAATCAACTGGTCGAAGAAGTCACGTTCGGCTTCCACCACATTGTAGCTTGCCATGTCGAGACAAACCTGAAGTCCTTCTTCCTTGGCCAGCTGTACGGCGCGCAGCATCAGGTCATGGTCTTGCAAAAGATAGCCTTCAATATAGAGATAATTATATCCGGCAAACATTTTACGCGACAAGTCTTCTGCTCTCAGTGTGGCAGCTGCTCCCAGATAAGTACCGAACGTACGCTCTCCATCGGTAGAAATGAAAGTCGACGCAATGCCCGACGGCAAATCGCAGGTGGCCAGCAAGGCATTTACCCCGCGCTGACGAAGGGTATCGCCAAAGAAAGCTCCTGTCTCGTCCTGACCTACCTTTCCGATAAATCCGGGATTGGCTCCCAATGCGGCCAGTGCACAGACCGTATTGCCGGCCGAACCACCGGTAGAGCGATGAATCTTCATCCCTGAGGTATATTTACGTATTTCAGACAAGGTGTCTTCTTGTATCAACTGCATGCTTCCTTTGGGCAAATGTAGCTTTTCCAGCAAGGAATCGTCATCAATTCTTACCAGCACATCGACCAATGCATTGCCCATTCCTATAATTTTATCCATTTTACTTCATTTTTTTTGCAAAGATATTGCATAATTCAAAATATCCTACTACCTTTGCATCGCAATTAAAGGAAAACCTTCTTCAGTAGCTCAGTCGGTTAGAGCATCTGACTGTTAATCAGAGGGTCGTTGGTTCAAGTCCAACCTGAAGAGCTTGAGAGTTCGTTGAATAAACGAACTTTTTTTATATCCTAAAACGAACTAATATGGACGATTATTACTCGCGAACGTATTACAATTATTTTAACCACTTCCTGAAGGGGTGTCGTGAGTAATCCTGTCTTTTACTCTGAAGATGCTCCTCCGGGCTTAAAATGAAGGAAAGGAGCAGACAGATGAGAAAGTATCTTTTTTGTGAAGCTGGCTTTGTAGAGAAAGCCAACTGGCAACCTAACTGCTGGATTAACATTGAATGTCCGGATGCCGCGGACTTCCACTTCCTGCAAGAACAATTAAAAGTTCCCCAGTCTTTTTTGAATGACATTGCCGATACCGACGAACGTCCGCGTACGGATACTGAAGGTAACTGGCTGCTGACCATTCTGCGTATTCCCGTACAGACTCCTGATGCAAAAGTGCCGTATGCCACGGTGCCTATCGGTATCATTACGAACAATGAACTGGTAATTTCGGTGTGCTATCACTCTACGGAGATGCTGCCGGATTTCATCGAACATACGCAGCGTAAAGGTATCAACGTACCCAATAAATACGAACTGATTCTACGACTGATTTACTCATCGGCTGTATGGTTCCTGAAATACCTGAAACAAATCAACAACGAAGTAAACAATGCGGAAAAGGAGTTGGAACGTAGCATCCGTAACGAGGACTTACTCCGACTGATGAACCTGCAGAAGAGTCTGGTATATTTCAATACGTCTATCCGTGGCAACGAGGTCATGATAGGCAAATTGCAGAATATCTTTAACGAGAAGGACTATCAGAATACGGAACTGACAGAAGATGTGCTCATCGAACTGAAGCAGGCACACAATCAGGTAAACATCTACAGCGACATTCTTACAGGTACCATGGATGCTTTGCTTCCATCATCTCCAATAACGTGAACACCATAATGAAACGCATGACCAGTCTGTCTATCGTGCTGATGGTACCGACGCTGATTGCCAGTTTCTATGGTATGAACGTGGATATTCGACATCGAGGACTGCCGCACGCCTTTGCCTTGATTGTATGTTTCTCCATCTTCCTCTCGGCAACGGCCTTTGTTATTTTCCGGAAATAAAGTGGTTCTAAGCTGAGAATATATGAAATACGGAGTATCTTCCAATACGCTGCTGCTTACGGCCGGAATCGTATGGCTGGTTGCCGGTATCAACATTCTCCGTATCGGCATTTCCTGCTGGATAACGGACGCGCACTACTGGCTGCTCAAGGTCTGCGAGGCCAGTCTGATATTCCTGCTGTTTTTCTGCATGATTTCCACAAGCTTACCGCAAGCATGCACAGCGTATCACAGCCGGTAACCCCAACAAACGCTGTCCATTCTCGTTTTTTGACGTGAAGGGTTGGCTGATGATGGCTTTCATGATTGCACTGGGTATAACTATCCGTACCGCACGCCTGCTACCGGAAAGTTTTATTGCGGTCTTTTATACCGGACTTTCCCTCGCCTTAATGGCCACAGGAGGACGTTTCATCCTGCTATATTGGAAAAGGAAATAAAACCGGGCTACGCATCAGCAAAGTACTATTTCCCCTCCTATAATGTGGAAATGACAGGTACTACACAATTATAATAGTCAATTATCAGAGTAACGAAAAACTTAAATATACGATGCTTGCTTACATCGAATAAGCACATAAAAAAGCCGCCTCAAATGAGACGGCTCTTTTTATGATAGTAATTGAGATTATTCAACTCCACTGTAATCTAATACATTCTTCTTGTTAGCCAAGATGCGATCGTATTCTTCTTTAGAACCTACCACAATCTTTTCAAACTCACGCTGACCTGTACCAGCAGGAATCAAGTGACCGCAGATTACGTTCTCTTTCATACCTTCCAGTTTATCAACCTTACCGTTGATAGCAGCTTCGTTCAATACCTTGGTAGTTTCCTGGAATGATGCAGCAGACATGAAGCTTGATGTCTGCAATGCAGCACGTGTAATACCCTGCAGAATCTGAGTAGAAGTAGCAGGAACAGCATCACGTACTTCAACCAGTTTCAAGTCACGGCGTTTCAGCATACTGTTTTCATCACGGAGCTTACGAGCTGTAACAATCTGTCCCGGCTGCAAGTTCTGAGAATCACCAGCGTCTACAACCACTTTCTTACCCCAGATACGGTCGTTTTCCTCATTGAATTCAATGCGGTCTACAACCTGCTGTTCCAAGAAGCGAGTATCACCCGGTTCGTCAATCTGTACCTTACGCATCATCTGACGAACGATGATTTCGAAGTGCTTATCGTTAATCTTCACACCCTGCAGACGGTAAACGTCCTGGATTTCATTTACGATATATTCCTGAACGGCTGTAGGACCTTTGATGGCCAAGATGTCGGCAGGAGTAATAGCACCGTCAGACAACGGAGTTCCGGCACGTACATAGTCGTTTTCCTGAACCAGAATCTGCTTAGACAAAGCAACCAGTACTTACGAACGTCACCAGTCTTCGATGTAACGATGATTTCACGGTTACCACGTTTAATCTTACCCATCGTAATTTCACCATCGATTTCAGAAACGACAGCCGGATTAGACGGATTACGAGCTTCGAACAACTCAGTTACACGTGGAAGACCACCGGTGATATCACCCGCCTTACCTACGGCACGCGGAATCTTCACCAGAATATCACCCGACTTCACGGTTTGTTTGTCTTCTACTACTACGTGACCACCTACCGGTAAGTTGTATGTACGGATAATTCCACCGTTCTCATCCAAGATGTGCAATGACGGAATCTTCGTCTTATCCTTAGATTCAGTAATAATGATTTCACGCAAACCAGTAGCTTCATCTGATTCTACCTTATAGGTTACGTTTTCAATTACTGATTCAAAGTCAATCTTACCAGCAGCTTCTGTTACGATAACGGCGTTGAACGGATCCCACTTAGCAATCAGCTTGCCCTTTTCTACCACCTCACCGTCTGAAGCATACAACTTAGAACCGTAAGGAACGTTGTGAGTAGAAGGATGATACCTGTATTCACATCCACAAAGCGAACCTCGGCCAAACGACCTACTACAATCTTCACTGGTTCACCAGTTTCTTCTACTGCATCAACCGTACGCAATTCTTCGAATTCCAGACGAGCATCATTCTTAGCTACGATACTTGCATTGGCAGCCATATTACCTGCGATACCTCCGGCGTGGAATGTACGCAGAGTCAACTGAGTACCCGGTTCACCGATTGACTGAGCAGCGATTACGCCGACAGCTTCACCTTTCTGTACCATACGGCTGGTAGCAAGTTACGTCCGTAACATTTCGCACATACACCCTTCTTAGATTCACAAGTCAATACAGAACGGATTTCTACGCTTTCAATCGGAGATTGTTCGATTTCTTCCGCAATGTCTTCTGTGATTTCTTCACCAGCAGCTACAATCAGCTTACCAGTTGTCGGGTGGATAATATCATGAACAGATACACGACCCAGAATACGTTCGTACAAAGTAGCGATAACTTCATCGTTGTTCTTCAATGCTGTACAAACCAGACCACGCAATGTACCACAGTCTTCTTCGTTGATAATCACGTCATGAGAAACGTCAACCAAACGACGAGTCAAGTATCCGGCATCGGCAGTCTTCAACGCGGTATCGGCAAGACCTTACGAGCACCGTGGGTAGAGATAAAGTATTCCAACACCGAAAGACCTTCCTTAAAGTTAGAAAGAATCGGGTTTTCAATAATCTGTGCACCCTCAGCACCAGCTTCTGCGGTTTAGCCATCAAACCACGCATACCAGACAACTGACGGATCTGTTCCTTAGAACCACGGGCACCAGAATCCAACATCATAAATACAGAGTTAAATCCTTGGTCGTCGTTCTTAATAGTCTTATATAGAATGTCTGACAAGTCACTGTTTACGTGAGTCCAAGTATCAATTACCTGGTTGTAACGTTCGTTATCGGTGATGAATCCCATGTTATAGTTCATCATAATCTGTTCGATTTCTTCGTTACCACGTTTTACCAGTTCTTCCTTCTCCTTCGGGATAATGATATCACCCAAGTTGAATGACAGACCACCTTCGAATGCTTTCTTATAACCTAAGTTCTTGATACCATCCAAGAATTCGCAAGCACGAGCCACACCGACAGCCTTAATAACATCGCTGATGATGTCACGCAGAGACTTCTTAGAAATAACGGTATTCAAATAACCACATTCATCCGGAACCAGTTCATTACAATGACACGACCTACAGAAGTTTCCTTAATCAACTTCTTCACGATATTGCCGTTTTCATCAAGGTCATTAGCCACTACGCTGATAATAGCGTGAATGTCTACCTTCCTTCATTGTAAGCAATCATTGCTTCTTCCGGTCCATAGAAAATCAAACCTTCACCTTTGGCACCCTTACGCAATTTGGTAATGTAATACAATCCCAATACCATATCCTGTGCAGGCACAGTGATAGGCGCACCATTGGCAGGGTTCAAATATTGTGTGACTGAAGCATCAACATCTGAGCTTCCAGTACAGCTTCGTTACTCAAAGGCAAGTGTACGGCCATCTGGTCACCATCGAAGTCGGCGTTGAACGCGGTACAAGCCAACGGGTGCAACTGGATAGCTTTTCCTTCAATCATCTTCGGCTGGAAGGCCTGAATACCCAAACGGTGAAGTGTCGGAGCACGGTTCAGCAATACAGGGTGTCCCTTCATTACATGTTCCAGGATATCCCAGATAACAGATTCCTTGCGGTCTACAATCTTCTTCGCTGATTTCACAGTCTTCACAATACCACGTTCAATCAGCTTACGGATGATGAACGGTTTGTACAATTTCTGCAGCCATCAACTTAGGAATACCACATTCACCCATCTTCAATTCAGGACCAACAACGATTACCGAACGAGCAGAGTAGTCAACACGCTTACCCAACAAGTTCTGACGGAAACGTCCTTGCTTACCTTTCAAGCTGTCTGACAAAGATTTCAACGGACGGTTGGCATCTGTCTTCACTGCACTCGACTTACGAGAGTTGTCGAGCAATGAATC
>ENA-OQCS01001415-OQCS01001415.1-human-gut-metagenome-genome-assembly--contig:-NODE-1415-length-12395-cov-1.717476_pt1 | contig 12395 bp, 18 predicted proteins | sample MGYA00242757_ERZ504575 | MGnify/ENA primary metagenome ERZ504575 (study PRJEB26092, sample SAMD00036297) | human gut metagenome | host: Homo sapiens | study: EMG produced TPA metagenomics assembly of...
ATGCAATCCCGAGACATACAAGCCAAAATTCCATTACCGCAGGCAATCTGGAATGAATTTTGCTACGTTACTGTGAACGGAGTGAACAGTAACGATTATTGTGAATTCTTTATGAATAAACTTGTTTTTAAATGAACCAGCCTTTGCAGACAGGCTGAAGTCTGTGGATGCCATGATTCCTATCGGGCGTGGACAACGTGAGTTGATTATCGGGGACCGTCAGACCGGAAAAACCTCTATCGCTATAGATACGATTTTGAATCAGAAATCCAACTATGAAGCAGGAAAACCTGTATATTGCATTTATGTAGCTATTGGTCAGAAGGGTTCCACTGTAGCCAGTCTGGTGAATACGCTGCGTGAACGCGGTGCGATGGATTATACCAATAGTTGGTAGCTGCCACTGCTGCCCGATCCGGCTGCATTGCAGTATTTTGCTCCGTTTGCCGGAGCGGCTATCGGAGAGTATTTCCGTGACACAGGCCGGGATGCCTTGGTTGTGTATGATGACTTGTCAAAGCAAGCCGTAGCCTATCGTGAAGTATCCTTGATTCTGCGTCGTCCCTCCGGTCGTGAGGCATATCCGGGTGATATCTTCTATCTGCATTCACGATTGTTGGAGCGTGCGGCAAAGATTATCAACCAGCAGGAAGTGGCCGAACAAATGAATGACCTTCCACCCAGCTTGAAAGGCAAGGTAAAGGCAGGTGGTTCACTGACCGCATTGCCTATTATTGAAACACAGGCAGGTGATGTTTCCGCGTATATTCCAACCAATGTCATTTCCATTACAGACGGTCAGATATTCCTTGAAACCGATTTGTTCAACCAGGGTTTCCGTCCGGCTATCAATGTGGGTATTTCCGTATCCCGTGTGGGAGGTAGTGCCCAGATCAAGAGCATGAAGAAGGTGGCAGGTACATTGAAGATCGATCAGGCACAATATCGCGAACTGGAGGCTTTCTCCAAGTTCAGCAGTGATATGGATCCTGTAACGGCAATGGCTATCGACCGGGGACGTAAGAACAACCAGTTGCTGATACAGCCGCAGTACAGTCCGATGCCTGTCGGAGAACAAATAGCCATTCTTTATTGTGGTACACATAGTTTGCTGCGTGATGTACCCTTGCATAAGGTGCAGGATTTCCAGAAATCATTCCTAGAATGATGCGTGCCGACCATCAGAAAGATGTACTTGATGTATTGTCAAGCGGTGTGATAAATGATGATGTAACTGCAATTATAGAGAAAGTAGCAGCTGATACGGCTCAACCATTTAAAGTGAACGAATAGTCATGGCATCACTGAAAGAAGTAAAAGGAAGAATAGCCTCAGTAAATAATACGCGGAAAATTACTTCGGCTATGAAGATGGTAGCCTCTGCCAAGTTGCATAAGGCGCAGGCTGCCATAGAAAACATGCTTCCTTACGAACGAAGGCTGAATCACATCCTGACCAATTTTCTGAGTGCGGGTAGTGAGGTGGAGTCTCCTTTCATTGTGAAACGTGAAGTGAAGCGTGTGGCTATCGTCGTGTTTGCCTCCAATACCAGTCTGTGTGGCGGGTTCAATGCAAATATCATCAGGCATCTGACGGTTATTCTGGATGAATACAAGTCCCTGGGTATGGAGAATGTGCTTTTGTATCCGGTAGGCAGAAAGGTAGCGGAAGGTGTGAAGAAATTGGGATTCAAGGCCGAAGGCGATTTCCAGCATATGGCGGATAAACCTTCTTATCAGGAAGCTTCCGCCTTGGCAGAGGACTTGATGAGGCGCTTTCTGCATCGTGACATAGACAAGGTGGAGTTGCTGTACAACCATTTTCGTTCTACAGCAGTACAGGTCCTGACGCGTGAAACTTATCTTCCGATAGACTTGACACAAGAGAAGAAAGAGAAGGACAAAGGCAGGATACCCGATTATATTGTGGAACCGTCTGTAGATGTGGTGATGGAGGAATTGCTCCCGAAGATGTTCTGTATGAAGATGTTCACGGTATTACTGGATTCGAATGCTTCCGAACATGCCGCCCGCACCATGGCTATGCAGATTGCTACAGACAATGCGAATGATTTGTTGCAGGATCTGACGGTGATGTACAACAAGAGTCGTCAGCAGGCTATTACCAATGAACTGTTGGATATAGTAGCGGTTCAATGCCTAATTTTTTTCTTGGGGCAAGATACGTAGCATCTTGCCCCAAGAATTTGAAAATCATACGACAAGTTTATCGGAATCCTTCTATAAGTGTCATCCTTCCATCGAAGGCGGGTTAAATAATCATAGTGCTCCCCCTCTTTAATAAGCTCCGCCTCGAATCCATTCCCGGCAGCATACAGGCTGAGTGTCTGAAATCGACATAAAGCCAGTCGAAAGAATCTCCTTTTATATTTTTGTATTGCATCCGGAAATCTATTTCACCATAATAATCTCCTGCCAGATCAATCAGGAAACTCCCGTCCTCATCTTCAAAAAGATAACGGAGATCACTGGAATCCATCAAGATACATCCCCCGGGGCGAAGCAGTTGTTTCATCTTTTGAAAGAAAGCTGCCATATTTTCCAACTTCCCGATAATGCCCGATCCGTTCATCAGCATGAGGATTGTATCGAATGTTTCTAGAAAATGTGTATCGAAAGATTTATCTGACGGACATTCTTTACCCCTCTTTTTCCATCACCTCTACTGAAGCGGGGAATATCGATAGCGCATACCTCTTTTCCCATCTCTTGCAAGGCCAGTGCATGGCAGCCGCTTCCGGCTCCTACGTCCAGAATATTTCCTTCGGCTATTTGTAAGGCAATCTGTTCCAGTTCCGGCATTTCGTCATAAGGGCGGAATAATTGATTCATGGGTATTTCGTCTTCCTCGAACTGTGAGGAAAATACACGTAACTTATCTGCTTTGCGGTAGTTGAAATAATCGGCGATGGCAGCTCCCATCGGGTCTTTATCGGGTGAAAGCAAGTTTGTTTTCATTTGGAATCATTGTTTGTTGTTGAAGTTACAAAGGTAGGCAATTTAGTGGAGAAAATACTAAATGTTTGTGTAAGATATAAACCTTGTCACTGTAACTTATCCAATCTATCATGAAAAACAGCAATTCTGCAAAAAGAAAAAATACATTCTAATGAGAAATACATCCTTTTTCAGATATTTGCATAAGAAACAAGGAGTGATTGGTGGTTAATGCACCACTAGTTGATCATCATTAGTCGATAATTTTTATGAATACATTGAAACCTCGTATAGCATCTCTGTTACAACAATTGAATGAAAGGGTTTTTGAGAAAGAACATATTGTCGCTCTTGCTCTGCTTTCGGCTGTGGCAGGAGAAAGTATTTTCCTTTTAGGCTCCGGGAGTAGCAAAAAGTATGGTAGGACGCCGGCTGAAACTGGCATTCCGCAACGCTTCCGCATTTGAATATCTGATGTCACGATTCAGTACGCCGGACGAAATATTCGGCCCTGTCTCCATTTCCAAACTGAAAGACGAAGATACGTATGAGCGTATTGTCGATGGCTATCTGCCTTCTGCCACCATTGCTTTCCTGGACGAGATATGGAAAGCTGGACCGGCCATTCAGAATGCATTGCTCACCATTATCAATGAAAAAATATACCGTAACGGACAGTTCTCCATTCATGTTCCACTGAAGGGGCTGATTGCCGCTTCCAATGAACTGCCCGCCCAAGGACAAGGACTGGAGGCCTTGTGGGATCGTTTCCTGATTCGCTGTCTGGTGGGAGGCATTGAGGATATGGGAGAATTTGACCGGATGATTTCCTCTACGGATGAAACGGAACCGGTGGTGGACGAGCAACTGCAGATCACCGATGAGGAATACATCCGGTGGGAAAAGGAGATGGCTGCCATTAAAATCCATTACTCTATTTTCGAAGTGATTCATCCTTGAAGGACCGGATAGAGCAATATAACCTCCAGATACAAAATGAGGGGGGTGTGTCGTCTCCTCTGTATGTGTCGGACCGTCGGTGGAAGAAAATGGTGAAGCTGCTGAAAGCTTCCGCTTTCCTGAATGGATCGGACACTATCCGCCTTTCGGACTGTACATTGCTGTCCTATTGCCTTTGGAGTGAGATGGATCAGATGGAGGCGGCAGAGGAGATGGTGAACGCTGCCATTCAGAAAAGTGCCGAAGGCTATCTGCTGAATATAAAAGGGCTGGAACAGGACATTGAAGAACTGAAAGACCGACAATCGTCCGAACACAGTTTGCGTGAAGTGAACGATCCGGGCATACAGGTCATTGATACTTACTATTACCAGGTAGAGGCGTCCGGATGAAAGAGCGCCTCCTTATTTTTGCAGCCGACTATCAACATCTGGATCAGACCGGTAAATTATTTTATTTGCATAAGGATAAATATAAGGCCAACTGCTGTATTCTGAAGAAATATGATTCCATACTCCATGCCAAAGTTCCGCGTAATAAGATATATACGCTGAAAAAAGGGCTTCGTTCCATTTATATCAATAATTATGAATATCACTTGATGTGCTATGAGGATTGTCCTCCACCGCCACCCGAACCCGAGCAGGAGGATTTCGGAACCAAATATAAATCGGTGGCCGAAGCGTTGGACAGAGTGGAGAAGGATTGGTCCGGGCTGCTGGATGCGGAAACGGAATATTATGAGAAGCATTTATTTCTCAGCGAAAAGCAGCGGGCTTCCATGCGGAGGATGCTTCGCCACCAGAAGAATACCATAGACCGATATAAGAATGATTTGAACGAAATGGCAGATGCGTACCGAAAAGAGAACCAGGAATATAAGGTTGAGAGATCTGAAGATAATCTATTCTCAGGAACTGAAAGATAGGACATTCAAAGCATACGAGGAGGATGTAAGCAACGGTGGTGCGTCAACGCGAACTGGAAGAGAAAGTGTTGATGTACTATCGGCGTACCACACCTTCTTTGCAGGAATATTATTCCCGCTACACTCCGGAGTGGGAGGCTTTCTACTCTTCGGAACATCTGCCGGATATGGCATTTTTGCAATATTTGAAGCAGATGCGCGGTGCTTTCAAAAAGAGGTATGAACTGGCGGAACTGAATATTGACTATTATATCAGCCTGTTGGAGAATGCTTCTTTATGGAAAGGAGAGGGAACCCGGACCAAGGAGTTTTTTTGGATAAATGGCATCAGTTGCTTACCCGCAAAGAGTATGACTATCAGTACATGCATATAAACAGTTTATGTGAAGGTTTTGATTTGTTGATCCGGAAACAAGGAAAGGAATCGGGTAACAAACTGTTGGGCTCGCGCATGGAGTGGCTGCTTCATAATTATCCTGATTTGTACCGGAGGATACTTCCGTATGAAACAGTGATGAAGCGCAATCCGGCTATCCAACAATTGGCGCGTTTGCTGGGCAAGAAGCATCGGGACCAACAAAAAATACGATTCTTTGTCGGGGGGTAGATAAAAAGAGGCTGATCAGACACTCTCCGCATAGTGATATCACAGGGGTGACTTTGGGAAATGACCTGAATAGTTTGTTGCCCATCGAGTATTGTTATCTGGCTGATGATGCGCTGCGTGCCGTATTTATGGAACGATATGCCGAAAAGAGATTGCAACTGTTCGATTACCAGTCCAAGGTAACGGAACAGGTAAAGGATGACAAGCATAAGGTTTCGGGACAAGGACCTTATATCATCTGTGTAGATACTTCCGGCTCCATGCAGGGAGACAGAGAGATCTTGTCCAAATCGGCTATTCTGGCTATAGCGCAACTGACGGAGAAAACCCATCGGAAATGTTATGTCATCAATTTCTCGGATGAGGCTGTGTCGTTATTGATTGAAGATTTGGGGCGGGATATGCCCAAGTTGGCGGAGTTTCTGAATAAACGTTTTGACGGTGGAACGGATATAGAGCCGGCTCTTCGGGAAGCTGCGCATATCATCAACGGAAATGACTTCCGTGAATCGGATATCGTATTGATCTCAGATTTCGAGATGCCGCCTTTATCCCGTGATTTAATGGAACAGGTAAAAGTGATTAAGCTGAGGAAGACTTCTTTCTTCGGATTGGTGTTTGGCAACAAGCCTGAAATGGAATATTTGAATCTTTGTGAACGTTATTGGGAAATGTAAGTTACATTCCTGTTACATAAATATGAAATGAATATTGCTGCTTGTGTGGACCTAATAACTTCATAATCAAATTAATGGTTATTCATTTTTAGTATAGGTCATTCCTTTTATTTTTGCTATAAAGTAAAAATAGAAGAAGAAAATGAAAAGAATGACTTATGTTAAAGCATTGATGTGCCTGTTATTCCCCTCTGCTGCTTTAGTTACCCGTGCGCAACACCCGGTTGCCGGGGATTTGAAATGTAAACTGACCGGACGTATGCTTATGGATGGTGGCGTTATTTAAAGAATGACAACCTGTTTGGTAACGGTACGGAGTTTAATGACTTGCGGTTGGGGGTGAAAGCGACCTATCAGAACTGGAGTATGAAGATGGAGGTAGGTTATGTAGGGAATAAAGTTTCCATAAAGGATGCCTTTGCTGCTTATACTTCGGGCAAGCATATTATTCAGGTGGGACAATTCTATGAACCTTTTACATTGGACATGTTATGTAGTACGTACGACCTTCGTTTTCATCAGTCGCCGGGAATCGTGCTGGCTTTGACCAATAGCAGGAGGATGGGAACCTCCTATACCTACAATGGAAAACATTATTATGCTTCCGGAGGCTTCTTTACAGACAGTGACCTGGGTAATGTGAAAAACATTTCACAAGGATATGCCATAGACGGTCGTTTGGTGTATCGTCCTGTAAACGAAGAGGGAAAATTGTTACACATAGGTGCGGCGGTGGTGTATCGTACTCCGGATAGCGCGTTGCCGGGAGATGAAGACGAGAATACGTTTATTTATAAATCTCCGGGGGTGAGCACTATTGATAACCGGAATCTTATTTACGCCAAGGTAGATCATGCAAAGTACCAGTGAAACAAGGGTTGGAATTAATGATCGCTCATCAGAGGTTCTTTTTGCAAGGGGAGTATATACGGACTATGGTGAAGCGTGAACAGAATTTCACAAATTATACAGGACATGGCGGATATGTGCAATGCTCCTGGTTGTTGACAGGCAGGCAATATGGGTATGATGAAGCATTGGCTTGTCCGGGCAGACCCTGTGGGGCGGGCATTGGAGCTGTGTGGAAGGTTTAATATGCTTGATATGAATAATGAGGAGCCGGTGTATGGGGAGGGGCTCAAAAGGATTTTCATTGGGCATGAATTATTACATGAATAAGCATATAGGGATGAAGCTGGCTTATAGCTGGGTGATGCCGGGAAAGCATATAAAGGAGATTAGTGATAAGAATTTCAGTGTCGTGCAGCTCCGGTTCCAAATGATCTTGTAACGGAAGAAGGGTAGAAACAAATTCGGGCGCAATCACTGCGCCCGAGCCATAAAGCTAGATTTATTTTTATTTTGCGACGGTCTTGATAGCTTCAATCAATCTGCTGAAATCTTCGGGGAACACATCACCGATGTTTCCGATGCGGAAAGTATCTGCTGGGAAATCTTTCCGGATAGATGACGAATCCCTTTTCCTTCACTGATGATAGAATTCCTTTGAAATCGAACTCCTTGTCAGGATAAAGGAAGGAAGTGATGACAGGGGATTGGACTTCATCTTTCAGTAAGGTCTTGAATCCCAATGATCGCATACCTTCTACCAGCACATCATGATTACGGCAGTAGCGTGCATGCCGGGCTTCCACACCGCCTTCGGCTGCCAGTTCGTCCATGGCTTGTTTAAAGGCACGCACTACATGTGTAGGAGAGGTGAAGCGCCATTTTCCATGTCCTTTCTCCATCGCATCCCATTGGTCGTAGATGTCCAAAGAAAGACTCTTTGATACTCCTTTACAATATTGTAATTCGGATTTACGTGCAATGATGAAACCAAAGCCGGGAACTCCCTGAATACATTTGTTGGCACTACTGATCATAAAGTCGATACCTAATTCCTCTACATCCAATGGTACGCCGCCAAAGCTGCTCATTGCATCCACTATCAGCTTTTTACCATGCATCTTTACCATGTGGGCTATTTCCTTTAACGGGTTCAGGATACCGGTTGTAGTTTCGCAATGTACCACTGCCACATGCGTGATTTCTGCATTGTGTGCCAGATAATCATCCACATACTCCACAGATACTTGTTCTGTTTCATCAAAGGCCAGCATATCATAGTTCATTCCATGATATTCTGCAATGTTTCCCATGCGGTCTCCGTATGCACCGTTGCTCAGAATCAATAATTTGTGTTTGGGCGTAATCACACTTCCCAAGGTCGCCTCTACGCAATAAGTACCGCTTCCCTGCATCAGGATGCTGGTGTAGTCATCTGTTTTTCGTGTAGCCAGTTGTACTAATCCTTTACGTATTTCCTCTACGATGTGAACATTGTAGTCTTCATCCCATGTGCACCAGTCGGTCATCATGGCTGTTTTTACGCTTTCAGAAGTGGTTAAAGGGCCGGGGGTTAAAAGTAAGTATGGTCTCATAATCATTTAATTCATTTTATGGTTAATAATTTCAATAATTTCGGGAAGTTCGGCAATGGTGTTTACTACATAATGCGCACCTGCCATATACATACGTTTTCTGACTGCTGCCATGCGTCTGTTCAATTCTTCTGCAGGCAGTTTTCTGGTTTCCTCTTGGGTGAGTCCCATTTCGTTGCTGCCCAGAATCACACCGACAGTCCATACACCGGCATTCACACCTTCTTTGATATCGGCTATCGTATCCCCGTATTTTATTACGCTTTGAACGGAAGGTATGGCCAGATCAATCATGTTCTGGTAAATCATGTAGGGTTGCGGACGTCCTGCCGGAAGATTGTTGGAAGTCACACAGTTGTCTGTGGTATAGCCATGGGCGGCGGCACCGGGCAGCACAATGTCCATCATGGCAGTAGTATATCCGGTGGTGGAACTATCTTGATACCGTCCCTTTTCAGTTTCTCGATTACTTCGATTACACCGGGAATAGGAGTCGTATATTCTTCCAGGGAGGCGAACAAGTGTTTCTCGAATTCTTTGTATATGGATACCACATCTTCCTCAGTCCAGTTGCGGTTATAGTTTTGTTTGAATTGCTCCGTCACACTTGGTAATTTGAATAATTCACGGATATGGTCTATTTTGGTCATACCCATGGGGCCTCGTGCTTCTTCCATTGTCACTGTCAGTCCTTTCTCGGCAAAAGCTTTCAGGAAAGCGGCTACCGGAGCGAAGCTCCATAGTCTACAGCCGTTCCGGCCCAGTCCATAATAATACACTCAATTTTCTTCATCTTCTTGTTTGTTGTTTATTTAGTTATACTTTTATTTTTATGTTATGGGTTACAGATGTTTTCTGCTGTTTCCTTTAAGTTGGTTAACGCCATCGGTGAAACGATGATCTTTTATTTTTTTCTTCTTTTCTCAGCTGTTTTTCCAATTTATACCGTTGCATCAGATAGATGGCCGAACCGATGAATGCAATGCTGCACACAATGCCTACCCATCCTGAGAACTGATTATAAAACTCCATCCAATTGATATCCGGGCTGCAAAATTCCTTGAACAGCAGTACACAGACAGTTCCTGTATATCCGATAAAGTCGATGGTGGCAATGAAGAATCCCACATTTCCTTTAATCTTGAAGCAGGCAATGAAGCGCTCGAAGAACAGAGTTTGGAAACTAAGATAAACGATGTACAGGCTCAGACTTTGGAGGAACAGCCAGTAAAGGGTAGGCAGTTGCAATGCATCATAATTAAAAGCCAGATAGCTGATAGTGCCCGCTCCACCAATAACCATAGCCAGAAGCACCTGCAATACTCTGTAGTTGCTGTTTATTAACGACATCATGGCAAAGATTCCCAAAATAATCAGCGTCACCATACCGTCCACTTGTGCGAACAACCAGGAAGAAATAGTGCTGACATCAATGATATTGACCAGAAAATCTTCTTTTATATCACGTAAAATAGTGATAAACAGATTGGCGAAGAACAGCATGATCAGCAAGGGCATATAACTTTTGAACAGTTGTCTGCGTTGCTCTCCGTTCAAGGTGACACGTTCCGAACGGAGGGCGCGGTCTTCATCTGTGGGTTGTGGCAACTTGTTGAGCGACCACCCCATGAGGATAAGGAGCGGGAAGGCTAAACCACCTATCAGGGCGGGCATCCAGAATTCTGTGACACCAAATGTATTGACTACAAACAATCCCATAGATTTAGCCATTCCTGAGCTCACCGCCATACTTACCCCCAGCAAGCTGGCCAATATATCGGTAACTTTGCGTCCTTCTATGAAACTGAAGATGACTCCCCACATGCATCCTAATGCCAGTCCGTTGAAGAATAGGGCAAACACATTAAAGGGTTGGGGGAGTAATCCGAAGAAGACTAAAGCGAGTTCTGCAAGGGCCACGGAGAATATCATGAATTCAACCGGTTTTCGCGTTCAATTCTGAAACAATCTTGATGGCAAAGAACTTGAAATAAGGTAGCCGAAAATCTGCATGATGGTAGTGGCTACTTTATAATCCATCCCGAAGAAATCCATTCCGTCAAAGGTGGCAGCTGTAAAAGGTTTGCGCAGGCATATACCAGTGAGTATGACAGTAGTGCCGCCCCTCCTGCCCACAGAATAAACAGGAAACTGGATATCTGTTTGTTTGTTTCGCTTTTTGCTTCCATTATAATAATTGATATTGACTAATTGTTTTGCTTCTTTTCTTTGTAGAAACCTCATTCCTCGTATCCTTGGATTGCTGTTTCCGGAAGCAAAAGTAGGAGCCTTTCGAGAGAGAAAAAATGAATCTTTATGATTAATATTTTTCATATTCCACCTGTTGTATGATGTAACATTAATGTAATGTATATGTCATTGTATGTTCATATAAAAACTTGTATTTTGCAAGTTCAATAAAGAAGAAGAGAACAATGAATGATTTGATAGAAATATACCGAAGAATAGAATATCTCCGTAACAATGGTTTGAAAATGAAGGAGATAGCAGATTATGTAGATATGGCTCCCAGTGTCTTGTCTGCTCTTTATTCCAGCGTTCTGCCCACTTATGTAACCTCATTGAAACAAGGACATTCTGAAGAAGATTCATTAGATTTGGCTTTGGCGCAGGTCAATAATGTGTCAAAAAAACGTCTGTTGGGCAATTTGGCAAGTACCAAAGAGTTGCTTTTCAGTTTGGAACCTGCCAATGGTGAGGCAAAGACCAATCCTTTTATGGAGATGATGACTGCCGAGATGCAACGTTCCGTGCAGGAAGTTTATAATTATAGCGGAAGTTATCTGAGCTATAGTCTTTCTTCTTCGTGCCAATGCCTTAAAGTGGAACCCTATCTGATAGAGGCTTCCGAAGACAATACGTATGTGAAGGTGACTCACATGAGTGCCTATAATACAACGCATCGGGGAGTGGGATTATTCAATAATCATCAGAACGGGTATATTTTCTTTAATGAGCGCGAGTCACCGCAAATGGCTTTGTTCAGTATTTATCTGCAATTGCCGATGTATGATTTTCCGCCGTTCCTTAAAGGTTTGTATCTTAGTCTGGATTACAACAGGAATCCGATAGCGCGCCGTATCTTGTTTGTAAAGCAAGGAGACAGTACAGACATGGAGGAATTCCTGGAACTGAAAGGGGAGCTGGTTCCACTCGATAAGTTGACAGAATTACAAAAGAAGTATTATGACTATACTTGTCAGGAGGGAGATTGTATCCGTACCTGCATGGTTCCGTCTCCCCAACTGAATGAAAATGATTTGGAGAGGGAAAAAAAGATTTTGTCTTTATGATTCGTACATTGGAAACGGCTTGTAATAACAACATATCGCATCCGTCGCTGTTACATAAGCCTTTTCTCTTCCTTGATCAAGCCTTTTTATACGGATGTATTCTATCTCCCAAGTCTGGAGTTATCTCCATAAGCTTTGGAGTTGACTCCCAAGGCTATGGAGATAACTCCAAAGACTTGTGGAGATAAAACAAACAGGAAGAAAACCTTACCCTACGGCGGGAAAGGTTTAGAGATATGGGTAAGATCTTTTAAGGATGAATCAGATTACAAGGCTACGCATTCCTTACGGAGGAATACCCTTTTGCAGACTTGCCCATCCACTGTAGGGATGGATTTCATTCCATTCCTGCAATGGATGATGTTTTGTCAATGCTTATGATAGAAATGTACTTATATTACCCGATGCGGAAATATAAGTTTATGCATGGCACGGGTGCAGGCTACATATAACATGCTGCGGTCTATTTCTGTTCTATAGTCTTTATCAGTTACAAATGGAACAATCA
>ENA-OQCS01001416-OQCS01001416.1-human-gut-metagenome-genome-assembly--contig:-NODE-1416-length-12391-cov-5.141634_pt1 | contig 12391 bp, 15 predicted proteins | sample MGYA00242757_ERZ504575 | MGnify/ENA primary metagenome ERZ504575 (study PRJEB26092, sample SAMD00036297) | human gut metagenome | host: Homo sapiens | study: EMG produced TPA metagenomics assembly of...
TCATTTTGGCAATTTTCACGTAATTCAATTACCGACTTTTTTCATATGTCATTCTATCTTGCTTCCTTTTACCATGGGAAATATGAATTATCCTTTAACGATCGATCAGATTTGTGTTTTCTTTATTCTAGCATAGTTTTTCAGATATTTCCAATCATTTGTCTTCTTTAGTTTTTTTAAGATCTTTTTTTGTATTCTTGAAACCTGTACCTGTGAAATATGAAAGATCTTCGCAATTTCTTGTTGAGTTTTTCCTTCAAAATATCGGTAATAGATCATTTGCTGTTCTTTCTGTTCCAAATGTTTCATGGCTTCCTTTAACAGAACATGATCTACCACTTTCTCAGATTCATTTTCTCCTTTTGATAACTTATCCAGCAGAGAAATCTCACTGCCATCCTTCTGATATGCACTCTGATGAATGGATTCTACTTCATTGCTTGCCTCTAAGGATGTTACGATCTCTTCTCTTGTGATCTTCGTGATCTCACTGATTTCTTCGATCGTTGCTTCCCTTTGATACTGCTGGCAAAACTTTCTCTTGCTTTCATGATCTTGTATATATTTTCTTTTAAAGATCTGCTGACTTTGATCATACCATCATCTCTTAGGAATCTACGAATCTCTCCTGTGATCATCGGTACTGCATAAGTCGAAAATTTCACGTCATAAGACAGGTCAAACTTGTCCACGGCTTTCATAAGTCCAATACTTCCGATCTGAAACAGATCCTCAGACTCATATCCTCTGTTTGTAAATCGTCTCACAACACTCCAGATCAATCCAACATTATTAAGAATGATCTGCTCTCGTGCTGCTTCGTTTCCTTCTTTGGTAAGCCGTAACAGTTCCCTCGTCTTATCCATTCAGCTTGTCTTGATCTCCTATTTTCTTTGTCATGATCACTGTCGTTCCTTCTCCTTGTTTTGAAATAACCTCTACTTGATCCATAAATGCTTCCATAAAAGAAAATCCCATTCCAGTCCTTTCTTCTTCTGGTTTTGTTGTAAACATCGGTTCCATCGCTTTCTTGACATCTGGAATTCCGATACCCTGATCTTTAATCTCTATTCGCAGGATTCCATTCTGATCGGAAAGATCCATACTGATCTTTCCATCTGGGTCGTGATACGCATGTACAATACAGTTTGTCACTGCTTCTGACACTGCGGTCTTGATATCATCCATTTCTTCCATATCCGGATCAAATTTCATGATATAAGCAGCCGTCACAATTCTTGCGATTCCTTCATTTTCTGAGTCACTGTTAAATTCTAAATGCAACATTTCTTATCCTCCCATTTCTCTATATTTCTTCTATCAGTTGATGCAATCCTGCCATATGAATGATCTTTCTTACTGATGCACTCATATTGCTGACTTTCACCGTTCCTCCCATCGCCTGTACCTGACGATATCTTCCTAAGATCACTCCAATCCCTGAACTATCGATAAATCCTGAATTTTAAAATCAAACTCAATATCTTTGATCGGATATGATTTTAAAATGATATCGCATTTATGTTTTACTTTCTTCGCTAAGTGATGATCTAGATCACCATCCAGATAAATATATAAAACCCTGTTTTCTATCTTGTATTCTGTTGCCATATTCTGATTGCTCCTTCCTGCTCTTTGCTGTGATACGTTCCTTTCCAAGATCATCTTGAATTTCCTGATAGAAAATAAAAAAGAAAGAAGTTCAAACTTTCGCTTGTTCTTCTTCCTTTATCTTTTGTTTGTAAACTTGTATTCTGTGTAATATTAATTATAAACTTTTGGCACTCTTTTTACCCATTGCATCAATTCGACTCTTCGCATTGATCGCCTGAGATGTTCCTGGGAACTTTTCGATGATCGTCTGATATGTCTTCTTCGCATTCTTCTGATCGGAAGCACCTTCATAAGCTTTGGCAAGATAATCATATGCATAACGGTTTGTATCGCTGACTTTGATCGCTTTCGTTAAATAAGAGATCGCTGTCTTGTAGTCTTTTGCCCAGTATGCATTCTTTCCTTTGCTGTATAATCCAGTTCCTGCACTTGGATATACCTTTGCTGTCAGATCTTTGTAGATCGCTTTCATATTCTTTGTTGTTAGTTTCTGACTGTCGATATCTAATAACGCATCTGCAGATCCTGTATAATCACGGTCGCTGTATTTCTGTAAGGCACTTAACAACAGATCATAGACACCGTCTTTCTTGCTTGTTCCAATGTACTCATCTAATTCATCTTCTGCTTTCTTCTGTGCTGCCTTTGCTTCTTTAACTTTCTTCTCGCTTGCTTTCAACTGTGTGTCTTTGGCAAGGATCTGTTCTTTATAATCTTCTACCTGTGTAGAGTTCTTATGACTGAAGCTTGCACGTACTGTTGGATAGATCAAACTGCTGCCACGATCACACCGATCACAATTCCTGTTACCATGTAAAACATCGGGCTCTTTCCAGCTTCGTTTTCCTGAATTGAAGAAATATTAAATGGATTCTTCTTTTTCTTTGGTTCTTCTGGCTGGCTCACAACTTTTTTCTTCTCTTTTTTCTTCTTGTCTTTCTTCTCTGGCTCAGTTGTCTGTGGCTCTTCTTCGACTACTTTTGTCTCAAATTCTTTGCCATATTCCACTGCTGATTCGTTGTTTGGATCGATCTTTAAGATCGTATCAAGGAATGTTCTTGCATTATCATAATTCTCTCCCTTGATGGATAATAATGCCATTAAAAGATATGCATCTACAAAATTAGGAATAGCTGCCACAACATTCTTTAACTGTAACATCGCAAGGTCATCATTCCCTTGCTTGGCGTAGTTTAATGCCTGATTGTATTTCTTGATCATCTGGTTGGCTTTATATAATTCTGTCTTATTCTTCTTGATCTCTTCTAATTCTTTCCCATATATATTCTCTTCCGCTTCTTCCAAATCTGCACATGGTTGAAACTTGGCTAATTCTTCGTTAAAGTCTAACATTCTCTTCCTCCTGATTTATAAACTCTTTGGCCATGCCTGCCAGATAAAAAGATCCGACAACAAAGCATACCGTTGTTTCCTGATTCCTGTCTATCATCTTACGAAAAGCATCCTGAAATTCTGCTTCATCGATTCTTCTCTTATGAATCCCCACTGTATAAAAGGCTTCAATCTCTGGAATCGTCTTCAGAATGTTCTTCATGTATTCTTCTTCATTCTGATGAGATGCTGCAAATAAGATCCGCTTCTTCATTCCATGGTAGTTTGCCTCCACAGTCTGTACAAAGCCTTGCATTCCTTGGATATTGTGCGATACATCCACAATGATCCTGGTGCGATCTCTTCCATCCTTCCGCTGATCCTGATCTGGCTCAGTGCTTCATAGATCTTGTCTTCATCAAGTCGTCCACAGATAAGTTCTGCTGTCTGCAATGCTGCTGCAAGATTGGACTTCTGAAATTCTCCTGCAATGTTGGTCCGCACATCTCTTTCCTTATCATACGCATTGACATTTAAAAAATCAATATATTTTCCTGCTTTTTCTTTAAAATTAAGATTATCTTCAGAAATGTCATAAATTCGTGATTTTTTCTGCCTTGCTTCTTCAGAAAGGATTTCTTTTACCTTGGGTTCCTGTTCTATTGTCACAACTGGAATTCCTGGCTTAATGATCCCTGCTTTGTGTGTTGCGATCTCTTCCAATGTTTGTCCCAGAAATTCCATATGATCTTCGCTGATCGAAGTGATCACACTGACCTTCGGACAGATAACATTGGTAGCATCATATCTTCCACCCATTCCTGTCTCGATCATACAGATATCTGGTTGTTCTTCCTGAAAGATCACCATCGCCATCAGAAATACTGCCTCAAAAAATGATGGGCTATTCTTTCCTTCTGTTATTCCAGTTTCAATGGCATGTCTTACCTTCACCGCAGCTGATGCAAATCGTTCATCACTGATCTCTTTCGCACACAGCTTGATTCGTTCATTGATCTTCACAACATGTGGCGAGGTAAAGGAAGCTGTCTTCTTTCCATGCTGGGTAAGGAGTGCTTCTAAAAATGCACAGACGGATCCTTTTCCATTCGTCCCTGCTACATGGATCATATGCAGCTCTTTTTGAGGATTTCCCAATCGTTCTAAAAAGTATTTTATATCTTCGAGAGAAGATTTTGTGGCGAATCCTGCGATTTTGTATAAATATTTTACAGACTCTTCATAAGTCATGGTCATTTCTTCTGTTAGCATAATTCACCACTCAGTACTGCTTTCAATACCTGAAGTACCCCATCTTCTTTGTAAGATGGTGCTACAAAATTCGCTGCTTCTTTTACTTCATCTCTGGCATTCTCCACTGCAAAACTGTGACTTGCACGTTTTAACATCTCGATATCATTTAAATTATCTCCAAATGCCAGTGTTTCATCTGGTGTGATTCCGTATTCTTCCTGAAAATGTCTTAAGGCACTTCCTTTGTTCGCACCTTTGTTGGCGCAATCAACCCAACATTTCCCGGATACTACAACATTCATCTTCTTGCCCCATCGTTTGATGAACTCATCCCCAACTACATCTTCGGCGCAATTGTGATGAAAAATACTCATCTTACATACACCTTCTGGATTCCCCAAAACATCATCTACAAGATCACCTCTGTAGCCATAGTCTCCGACCAGATGCTGGTAAATCCCGATATTCTCCATATATGTCATATTATCTTTATTGATCGCAATCTCACATCCTGGGAACTGTCTTGCTTCTTCAATATAAGTTCTTACGATCTCTGGGTCGATCACATCTACATATTGATAATCTTTGGAATGAATACAAGTTCCATTTTCTGAAATAAAACTGATGTCATCAAGTACTGGCGTGAATACTTTCTCGATACTTGCTCTCTGACGGCCGCTTGCCGCTAACACGATCGTTCCCCTTCTTTTCAGTTCTTTGATCACGTCATAATATTCCGGATTCAGATCCAGTGTCCCATCTGCCACTAATGTTCCATCAATGTCTGTTGCGATTAGTTTGATCATTTGTTTTCCTTTCTTTTCTCCATATACATGCTGTATCATTATTTCAAAAAGGCTACCATACTTTGTACAGCAACCTTTGTTTTATTTGTCTTTTTCCAGATCGTATGGTGTCACCTGATATACATAATAATTCAGCCAGTTATAATACATAGCATTTGCATGACATCTCCATGACTTCACTGGTTTCTTCGTTGGATCATCATCTTTGTAATAATTCTTTGGTATATCTGGATTCAGTCCTCGTTTCACATCCCTTACATATTCATAATGCAGTGACATCACATCATATTCTGGATGTCCTGTGACAAATACCTGACTTCCTGTGGAATTCAAAATAATGTATGGTCCTGTCTCATCTGATTCTGCTACGATCGTTAATTCTTTATTCTTGCGGATGGCTTCTCCGTCAACTCCTGTATTTCTAGAGTGTGGCACGTAAAACTTATCATCAAATCCTCGAATAATAGGAAGTTTATTATGTAATGGATGGTGTTCATAAACACCTGAAATCTTCTTATTCAAGATATGTTTCTTGATCCCATAGTGATAATAAAGTCCTGCTTGTGCTGCCCAGCAGATATACAACGTTGATGTGACATGTGTCTTGGACCATTCCATGATCTCAACAACTTCATCCCAGTAATCAACTTCTTCAAATTCTTTTAACTCTACTGGTGCTCCTGTAATGATCAGTCCGTCAAAACGTTTGTCTTTGATCTCTGAGAAATAATTATAAAATTTCTCCATATGTGACTCTGATACATGAGTCGGAACATAAGATTCTGTCTGTAAAAATGTGATATCTAACTGTAATGGTGTATTTGATAAACTTCTCAGCAAATGAAGTTCTGTGTCTAATTTGTTTGGCATCAGATTTAAAATTGCAATCTTTAAAGGCCTGATATCCTGTGTACATGCCCTTTCTTTATCCATCACAAATACATTCTCTTCTTCTAAGGCTGCCTTCGCCGGCAGATCGTTGTCTATTCGAATTGGCATTTTATCAAATCTCCTTCTCTTTTTTTCGATTGCTTTTTAAGCTGACAGCATTTTTCCTGTCAGATATTTATTATAAAACTCTTGCATTTTTTATGCAATCTATATTTATTATCGTCCGATCAGATCAAGGAAATCTTCTTCGCTCAGTATTGGAATGTTTAATTCCATCGCTTTCTTATTCTTTGATGACTGCGACATTTTGTCATTGTTGATCAGATAGTCTGTTTTCTTTGACACTGATCCTGTGACCTTGCCGCCCATCTGCTCAATCTCTTCTTTTAGTTGTTTTCTGTTATCAAAATGATCAAGTGATCCTGTCACAACAAATGTTTTTCCTTCTAAGATCTGTTCTGTCTTACTTTCTTCTTTCTTCTCAAACTGCACATATTGTAACAGTTGTTCTAAGATCTTCTGATTATGTGGTGTATGAAAATATGATACCATAGCTTCTGCGATCATCGGTCCAATCTGATCGATCGCAATAAAATCCTCTGCATCGGCTTCTCTGATCGCATTGAAATCTTCTTTAAAATGTTTGCAGATCAATTTTGCATTGGAAAGTCCTACATTCGGAATTCCCAGACTATAAATAAAGTTTGCCAATGCAGGCTGTTTGGAATCATTGATCGCATTGATCAGATTTTGGTAGGATTTTTCCCCAAATCCTTCTAATTCCAGAATCTCTTCTTTGTGATCTTTTAAAGTGAAGAGGTCATAAATTTCATTTAATAGTCCAACATCGATCATCTTCTGTAATGTTGCTTCGGATAGTCCATCAACATTCATTGCATCTCTTGATACAAAATGCGAGAATGATTTGATCTTCTTTGCACTGCAAAATTCATTGGTGCAGACTAGGGTTCTGATTCCATTTTCATCTTCGATCTTTGTCTCACCACCGCACGCAGGACAAGTATGCGGAATCTCTATATTGCCGCTCTTTGTTTTATTCTCTGCAAGCTGTGGAATGATCATATTAGCTTTGTATACAACGATCTCATCACCGATTCCTAACTGCAGTTCTTCCATCACACTAATGTTGTGGAGACTGGCTCTGCTGACAGTCGTTCCTTCTAATTCTACTGGTTCAAAAATTGCCACTGGATTGATCAGTCCGGTTCTTGATGGGCTCCATTCAATCTCAGTTAATGTTGTCTCCGCTGTCTCATCTGCCCATTTAAATGCGATGGAATCTCTTGGGAATTTGGCTGTTCTTCCAAGACTTTTTCCATATGCAAGATCATCATAGACTAATACCAGTCCATCTGATGGCAGATCAAATTGTTCGATCTTCTTTGAGAATTTCTCAATCTCACCTCGGATCGTATCTTCTGTGACTCTGATATGTTCTACCACATCAAATCCAAGGCTTGCTACCCAGTCTAATTTCTTCTCGAAGGAATTATCAAATCCATGCCTTCAACATCACTGACACTGAACGCATAGAAATGAACGTGGCGTTTGGCTGTGATCTCATTGTTTAACTGTCTGACGGAACCACTGCATAAGTTTCTTGGGTTCTTATACTGACTGTCAACATCTTCGATTTCTTCGTTCATCTTATAGAAATCTGAATATGGTATGATCGCTTCTCCACGAATGACCAATGTTCCCTGATATGCAATACGTCTTGGAACATTTTCAAAAACCCTTGCGTTGTTTGTTACAACTTCTCCAACTTCCCCATTTCCACGAGTCACGGCTTTGAGGAGTTCTCCATGTTCATAGGTCAGAACGATCGTTAAACCATCGAGTTTCCATGACAGGATTCCTTCCTGGCCGTTCAGCCATGTTGCCAACTGATCTGGCTCCTTTGTCTTGTCTAATGATAACATCGGAGATGGATGTGCTTCCTTTTCCAATGCTGTCATCAATTCATACCCTACATGGATCGTTGGACTGTTTGATAAAACAGTGTTCGTCTTTTTCTCTAGTTCTAAAAGTTCATCATACATCTTATCGTATTCGAGGTTGCTCATAACTTCTTTATTCTGCTGGTAATAAGCTTTCCCTGCTTCATTTAGTGTATGAATGAGTTCTTTCATTCTGTCTAAATCATTCACTTTTTAGCTCCTTCTTTAACTCTCGTAATTCATCCGGAGTTAATTTTCGATATCTTCCTTCTTTCAGATCGCCGAGTTTAATGTTCATAACACGGACTCTCTTAAGTTTTGTCACACGGTATCCAAAGTGTTCACACATTCTTCGGATCTGCCGATTTAATCCCTGTGTCAAGATAATCCTGAACTCGTTTGGTCCTTCTTTTATAACTTTGCATCTTCTTGTTACTGCATTAATCTCATCTAATGGTACTGGATTCCTCATATCATGAATGAATTCATTCGTAATTCGTTTATTCACTGTTACTTCGTATTCTTTTTCATGATAATTTCTTGCTTTCATGATCTGATTGGCTGCTTCACCATCATTGGTAAGCAGGATCAATCCTTGAGAATCCTTATCTAATCGTCCTACAGGATAGATCCTTGTTGGATAGTTAATATAGTCGATAATATTATCTTTCTCTTCTTTGCTTGCTGTGCATACGATTCCTCTTGGCTTATGAAAAGCCAGAAAGATCAGATCTTCCTGAATCTTTACCGGCTTTCCATCAAATGTCACGCTCTGCCCCGGAAGTACTTTGGTTCCGCTTACTGCTACTTCTCCATCGACTTCGACTCTGCCTTCCTCGACATAAGTATCCGCCTGTCTTCTGGAGCAGATTCCTGCCTGACTTAAATATTTATTTATACGCACTGCATCTTCTGTTTTACGTTTTGTCTCTTGCATTGTTACCTTTCCCACTTGTCACAAAGGGCGATGATCTGGTCAGCAAATTTGCCCAGGTCTTTGTTCGTTCCACCCTCATTGTGCTCAATTACAGATTTCAAACGCTCGCTGGCTGTAAGAAGTCTGATATAAGCACTGCTCTGTTTTGGTTTCTTCTGGATGCGTTCTCTTGATCCCCATTCAGTCCATTCGCCTGTAATAAGATCAAACACATCTCCGCTGTATGGTGCTCTGGCTTTGAATTTGTATTCATCTTTTAAGCATGATGTAAATGCTTCACAGACCGCATCTTCTCCATGAACTACAAATACTTCTTCTGGTTTCTTCTCGAAACTATTGACCCATTTTAATAACCCGTTCTTGTCTGCATGTCCGCTTAAACCTTCTAATTGTACGATATCTGCTGCCACTTTGATCACCTCACCAAACAGTTTTACTTCTTTGGCTCCTTCGATCAGTGATCTTCCCAGAGTTCCATATGCCTGATATCCTACAAATATGATCGTATTCTCTGATCTCCACAGGTTATGTTTTAAATGGTGTCTGATTCGTCCAGCTTCACACATTCCGGATGCTGAATGATCACCATCGGTTCTGTTTCAAAGTTGATCTCCTTTGATTCTTCTGTCGTAATGGATAAATGAAGATTGGAAAATGTGATCGGATTAATTCCTTGTTTCACTAATTCCATAGCTTCCTCATCATATGTTTCATCAATATTCATATTAAAGATCTTCGTTGCTTCCACTGCCAATGGGCTGTCTACAACAACTTTGAAATCTCCGTGATTCTTGATCCTATCTTCTGCCTTGATCTGACGGATATAATATAACAGCTCCTGTGTTCTTCCAACTGCAAAGGATGGAATCACGACATTCCCGCCTCGATCAAAGGTCCTCTGGATCACATCGGTCAATTCTGTCACATAATCCTGATGTTTTCCATGATAACGGTCACCATACGTAGATTCCATAATAACATAATCTGCTTCTCTCGTATAGCTCGGATCTTTGATCAATGGCTGGTTAAGTTTCCGATATCTCCAGAGAATACCAGTTTCTTTTCCACATCTACTTCCCTTAACCATACTTCAATGCTGGAAGATCCTAACAGATGTCCGATATCTGTAAATTTGACCGTAATGCCGTCAGCAACTTCAATCTGTCTGCCATATGGGCATGGCACGAAATACTGCATGACATTGATCGCATCATCCATCGTATAGATCGGTACAACTTCTGGTTTTCCAGATCGCCTTGCTTTCCTGTTCTTCCATTCTGCTTCAAATTCCTGAATGTGTGCACTGTCTTGCAACATGATCTCACATAGATCGGTTGTTGCTCTTGTCGCATAAATCTTTCCTCTGAATCCTTTGGCATACAACAGCGGGATCAGCCCTGAATGATCGATATGTGCATGTGTCAGCAGGATAAAATCAAGATTCCCTGCATTCACTGGAAGATCAACATTCTCGTATACATTTAACCCTTGTTCCATTCCATAGTCAACAATAAATCTTTTGCCGCAAGCTTCCACATAATGGCAACTTCCGGTCACTTCATGATCCGCTCCGATAAACATTAACTTCATGGCTTATACCTCCTCTGAAATATAGATTGGGCCAGCCGGCACGATATCTTTTAGATACTCATGCTCTTTTAATATCTGTCCTGCATCGTAGTCAAAAAACACCTGTGTCAGCTCGTCGATTGAAATTTCATCTTCCCATCCCTGTGCATCCGTTGTGTGTATGTCTAATGTCTCATCTTGTGGTATGTCTGCACGTTGAATGGATATCTTATGATTCAGACATTGAAACTGGAATACTCCATTCTGATCCTTGATATATGGATCTTTCACCAATATCCTGAATGTAAAATCGTTCTTTCCTTGCAAGATATCTCCCCAAGCAGCAAGGTTCGTGATCCTTGTCCATGATCTTTGGTACTTTTTTGCTTTGTATAAAATCCTTTCCTGTTGAATTTCCCTTGAATAAATTTCCTTCTGTGATATAAATCTTCTTACCTTTGTGTCGTTGTTTGATCTGGTTAATCATATGTTCTGGCTCTAAAGAATACGCCCATCGGATATATACTTCATCTTCTTCAAAACTTTCTGCAAATACGCCTTGTAACAGATCGTCTTCATAATAAGCTAAGAGGCTTCCATCTCCACTCTGGCTTTCTTTTCCAGTCGTCTCAGGTATGGTTCATCCGGAACTGTATATATCTTGTATTGTTCCATAAACCGCTCTAAAAAAATTCTGGATCGTCTGATAATCTTCTGCCATTATATGAACGATCTTATGATTTCTATCCGTTGTATCATCTGTATATAAAATGTTATGATCATCGATCATTGTTTCTTCCCAGTCCATCACAAATCGAAACTGAAATGGTTCATAATATGCTTTATTCGCAGGCATCAGATACGTAAATGGCTGTTGCTGCTCATGCATATCATTCAAACACTTCTTAAGCATCTCTGCCATGATGCCTCTTCTTCTATATTCCTTCCACACCGCAACTGCTACAATATAATTTAATGTATATGTCTTCTTTCCTGCTCTTATGTGGTATGGATTTAAATGGATCATTCCTAAGATCTTGTTGTCTTCTTCTGCCAGCATCACTTGATTCGTTGCATATATCTCTTCAAAATAATACTGTGCAAACGGCTCTGGATCTTCAAAAATCTCCTGATACATGTCATATACTGGCTGTTTGTCTTTGTTTTTCTGATAAACGATCTCCATCCTATTTCCTTTATTCTTATTTTGTTTCATTAAGCAGACACACTGCCTGTGCACTGATCCCGAGTCCCTCTCCTGTGAATCCTAAATGTTCTTCTGTCGTTGCTTTGACATTCACCTGATCTGGATCTACTTTGAGGGTCTTACTGATATTTTCTTTCATTGTTGGAATATAATTTAATAACTTTGGTCTCTGTGCAATGACTGTCGCATCCACATTTCCAATCTCGTATCCTTTTTCCTCGATCAATCTTACAACTTCTGCTAACAACTTCATGCTGTCTGCATTATGATATGCAGGGTCTGTGTCTGGAAAATGCTTTCCGATATCTCCTAATGCTGCTGCCCCAAGGATCGCATCTGTGATCGCATGCAGCAGAACATCAGCATCTGAGTGTCCTAATAATCCTTTCTCATATGGTATATTTACTCCGCCTAAGATCAAGTCTCTTCCTTCTACTAACTGATGGACATCATATCCCATTCCTACACGCATATTCTTGCTCTCCTTTTTTTTGTTTTTTATTATAACATGATTCCACTCTTTTATCATGATTTTTAGTAGAAAAAGACATATTCATATCGAATATGTCTTCCGAAAGTAGCGATGAGCAGATTCGAACTGCTGACACTACGGGTATGAACCGTATGCTCTAGCCAACTGAGCTACATCGCCATATGTTATGAAATTCATCCATGTAGTTCATGGATAATGGGACCAATAGGACTCGAACCTATGACCCTCTGCTTGTAAGGCAGATGCTCTCCCAGCTGAGCTATGATCTTGTGTCTCTCAAGCTCATCTTCCTGACGTACAAATATAATATACTCTTATTTCGATGAA
>ENA-OQCS01001417-OQCS01001417.1-human-gut-metagenome-genome-assembly--contig:-NODE-1417-length-12390-cov-11.401044_pt1 | contig 12390 bp, 16 predicted proteins | sample MGYA00242757_ERZ504575 | MGnify/ENA primary metagenome ERZ504575 (study PRJEB26092, sample SAMD00036297) | human gut metagenome | host: Homo sapiens | study: EMG produced TPA metagenomics assembly of...
GACAGAAAGAAGTTGATAGGTTCCAGAATGATCCTACTTGTAAAGTAGCTATAGGAACTATAGGAGCTATGGGAACAGGTCTTACAATGACAGCGGCAAGCTATGTTTTCTTTGTAGATAAACGCTAAGCTATATAAGGATAAACATGATGTAGAGGTTGCTTTAGCGGCTGAAAGAGATAAGTCTAACGCTTATCAGAGAGAAAATGAGATGCTGGTACAACAAATTGACAGAAGTTTGACAGTAGAAGAATTGTTAAGACACTTGTCAAAAGGTGGAGGTAACAGTGTAGTAATTGGGATTAAGTAAAAAGAAAGGAGCCTTACGGCTCCTCTCCCTTAAGCTCAAGTATTCTTTGAGCTATCCCTTTGAGTAGGATTAGATCTTGCTCCTCCAGCTTAACTACTTGTTTAAATAACTCATAAAGTGAGGTATTACTTTCAAGTAGCTTTGCAAGTATCACTGGATCAGATGAGTTAGATTGTTTCTTTTGGTAAGGATCGGACATTAGATCTGTAGTATCAATGTGGAAATAGTTAGCTAACATTTCTATTTTGTCCATTCTTGGAAACATCTTTCCGTTAATCCATTGAGATATTGTGGGGGAGCTGATGTTAAGATCCCTGATTAGATCTTGTTGACGCTTTCCATTGATGCTCATGTAATATTGTAGTGCTTTAGGAAACGCTGATTTAGGATCTGTACTCATATTTTTCACCCCCTCTCTATCAAGGGATGAGTATATTATACAGTATAACAAAGAAAAAGTAAAGCTAAACAAAGAAAAAGTTTTGATAAACTTAAATATTTTTATTGACATCTTTGTTTAACTGAGATATTATGTGTGTTGAGGGGCGGTTTACCCCGTACCTCATATTATTTTACCTAAAATTCTTTGTTAAACAAAGATTCAAACAAAGAATTTTAAATAAAAACAAAATAAGGAGGATGCAGAGATGGAATTAACAACACTCTACAAACAGTACAGAGTCGCAAAGTTGGCGGCAGATCAGGCGGCGAAAGAAGAGGACAAACTCAAGAAAGCCCTCAAGAAAGCAATGGAAGAAGCCGGGGTTAAAAATTACACGGATGAGGACGGTTTTCTCTTTGAGAGAATCGTACAGAACAGAAAGAGCATGGACGAAAATGTGTCAGAGCCTTATAGGAGATTTGTCATAGCTACAGACAATGACGAAGCCGGGAGGAAAGCGGCAAGACGGATAAAAGATAAGCTCATACCTTTAGGCTTTCGCTTCTTTAATCTCAAGTGGCTTACAGATCTCAAGGATGTAAATGAGCTGATTCAGAATTACGGGGATGATTTTGAGGATTATCTCCACAGGTATTAAACAGGAGGAAAACAGGATGAGAACAGGATTATATGATGAAACAATAGGATTGGTACAGGAAATATATGGAACAAAAGTTAATAAAGGGATTTGTTGCGTTTTCCGCTATAATAATCTGCCAGCAAAGAATGTGTTGCCTGAATATGTTTGTGATTATAAGAAACGAGCAGGGTTATTTCAAAGATCAGCAGTGTTAGATTAAAAGGGGAAGTTCTTCAACTGCGAGATAAAGTTAAGCACCTCACAAGTGATGTAGAATTTTACAAAGGAAAAATTAGAGATATGTCTGTTAAAACAGAATTATTGCAGGAAAAAGCTGACGATCTGGAGCGTGTGAAACGATATGCCGGTGCGGAGCAAATCGATACTATTATCGGTAAAGTAAAGGAACAGGAACGTATGGAACAACAGGCAAGACAGTATAACAGGTCTTATGGAGCGAGATAAACGAAAGGATGGATTGATATTATGGATGAAAACAGATTGGATAACATTGTAGAATGTGCCTATAACATGGATAACGGATATGTTGAGGTGTGGTATGTTGACGGGAATATGCTTCGGATAAAGTGTGAGGAGGTTTGAGGCTGCTCTGCGGACGACAGAGCAGTCGCTAGCAAAGCTTCATAAGCTATTGGACAATGAGCCGATAGAGTATGTGGCAATGGCTTTATCCGGGGAAATGCAGGCATATTGTGATATTGAGGATGAAATGGTTAAGGGGATGTTTGGGACGATTGTGCAGGGGTATTTGAAGAAAGGGTACAATCGGGCTACGGCGGAGATGATGGCGAGGGAGTTTTTTAGGTATGAGAGTTGATATAAATGGATTTCTTGGGGTAAATATTGTATAATGTTAACAAATAGAAGTACATAAAATGAAGTTCTAAAACTGCACACATGGAGTTGAGGAGGGATTTTTCATGATTAATATAACACAATATTTACAAGACATATATGAAGATTTGCAAAGATATATTGATAATGATGTATGCTTATGCAAGTTTAAAGAATTAAACTTTGAAGCAGGAGCACTCCCTGATTATGAAGATATAAATATTCAGCAGTTATATTTATTAAGATATGCATTTGCTTATGCGTTTGAATATAGCAGGATGTATCTGGATGTATTATCTCAGATGGATGATGTTAATAATATTTCGGTAATATCAGTAGGATGTGGTTCGATGATAGATTATTGGTCATTGGTACATGCATTAGAAATGAGACGTAAAATAGGTTGTAGTATAAGATATGTTGGAATAGATAAAATTGACTGGAACTACAAAATTCCCAAAAGACAAAATGATGAAGTGCATTATTTAATTGGAAATGCAGCTGATATTTTCACAAATAATAGTCAATTTATCTCCGATGTGTATTTTTTCCCAAAGTCAATTAGCGAGTTCTCTGATTGTGAACTGAATGCTATGGCAAATAGCTTTTCATCAAAGAAGATACAAAAAAAATAGATTTTTTGTTTGTATTTCTCTTAGAGAAGATCAGGGAAGTATGGATAGAGATATGCAAAAAACAAAATGTATAATTGAAGCGATAGGTAAGAATGGGTTTAAAACAAAATGGCCATATACTCAATATACATATTTTAATTGTGATAATGGCATTGTCTCATTAGATGACGATTTTCAGTATCCTTCAGTAGCATTGGAGTTTGTGAAAAATTTGTATATGGAATGTGCGAATTACAAAATCCAAGAAAAGAATTGTCAATCTGATTGTCAGAAATATTTAAGCAGATGGCCTGTTTTAAGAGTAAAGCATATTAGATATCAGGTTATTATGTTTGAAAGGGTGGATTAGATGATATTAAGTGTAAGTAGAAGAACGGATATTCCTAATTATTATTCGGAATGGTTTTATAATAGAATAAAAGAAGGATTTTTATATGTTCGTAATCCTATGAATGCTCATCAGATAAGTGAAATAAAAATCACTCCAGATGTTGTAGATTGCATAGTGTTTTGGACAAAGAATCCTTTGCCAATGATGAAGAGGTTAGACGAGATAAAAGATTATAATTATTATTTTCAATTCACATTAACTGGATACGGAAATGATGTTGAGGCTAATTTGCCAAATAAAAAAACAAAAATGATTCCGGTATTTCAAAATCTATCTGAAAAAATTGGTAAACAAAAAGTGATTTGGAGATATGATCCTATATTCTTTTCTGATAGATATACGAAAGAATATCATTTGAAGGCATTTAAAAGTATTGCCGAAGCTTTAAGCGGATACACAGAAAAATGCGTGATTAGCTTTGTTGATTTATATCCTAAGAATAAAAAAAAATATGGAGGGCTTGTCGAGTTATGAATTAAATGATGATGAGCTGAGAAAATTTGCTATGGAATTAAGTAAGATAGCAGCGGATAATAATATTAAGATTGGAAGCTGTGCAGAAAAAATAGATTTGGATGAATGTGGTATAGTTCATAATTGCTGCATAGATAGAGAATTAATTGAAAAAATAATTGGATGTAACTCAATGTTGGCAAAGACAAAAATCAGCGTATAGAATGCGGATGTGTTGAAAGTGTTGAAATAGGTACTTATAATACATGTAAAAATGGATGTGCATATTGTTATGCAAATTATAGTTCAAAAAGCGTAGAAACAAATGCTGCCAAATATGATCCATCGTCACCACTTCTATGTGGTCAAGTCCAAGAAGATGACAAAATTACTATCAGAAAAGTGGGTTCATTAAAAGAAACACAGCTAAGCATTTTTGATATGTGAATGCATAATTACATCATATATTTGCTGGAGTATAATTGGCTCCATTTTGGCTCTAAAAATTTTAGATGAGATACACAAAAATGCAAAATAAGATGAATATGGAGAATAAAACATACAAATGTGTACCAGAAAACAGCCAGATAAATCTCTCCGCCCAAGATTTAGAGTAGTTCTTTTTTTCTGAGAGAAAATTAAAAATCGTTTTTGGTTCTTCTGGAGAGTGATTATAGCGTTTGGGAAACATCCGGAGAAATCATTACCTCAGGGTGTCGGTAAAGTTCTTTATCAAAGAGGCTTTGAGATGCCCTTTCTTTTTTTTCCAAATCTTTCCTCTTGTTTACATATATAAACCTAAGAAAAAACTTGACGTTTAAATATTACAAGTGTAATATTTAAGAAAATACGAAAAAAGGAGAAATAAAACTATATGAGAAAAACGAAAAGAAAAAAACACACGAAGACTATCACAAAAATAGTTTTATTTAGCGGTATATTGATTGGTGGTGGAATCGGTATTGTAACAATAATGAATCGTAATGTTCCTGAAAAAAGACTAATGGAATATATGAAATATATTGAAAAAGGGGAATATGAGCAAATGTATGCCATGCTGGATCAGAAAAAAAGCAGCATGAACAGTAAGGAAGAATTTATAGAACGAAATTCTAAAATATATGAAGGCATTGAAATGTCTGATCTGTCCATAACCGATATTACAGTAAAAAGACAAGAAAACGGAAATGCGGCAGTTTCCTATACAACAAATATGCAGACTGCTGCAGGAAATGTAGAATTTACCAACGATGCGGTATTTTCACATGATTGGACAGGATATCATTTAATCTGGCAGGATCAGTTGATTTTTCCAGAGTTATCTGCAACGGATAAAGTTCAGGTAACGTCAGAAGAGGCAAAGAGAGGAGATATTTTAGACAGAAATGGTCGTCAGTTGGCTGGAGAGGGAACTGCATCTTCGGTAGGAATTGTTCCGGGCAGGATGGAGAACAGAGAAGATACAATAAAAAAACTGGCAGAGTATCTTGGAATTGGAGCAGACGAAATTGAGGATAAGTTAAAAGCCGGTTGGGTAAAAGCAGATTCTTTTGTACCAGTAGCAACAATTCCTAAAATACAAGAGGTCGATCTTTTGACAGCGAATCCGGATAAAACTGTTCTGGAAGAAAAAGAAAAGCAGGACACATTATTGAAGATTCCAGGTATTATGTTATCTGATGTAAAAGTACGAACTTATTATCTAAAAGAAGCTGCCTCTCATCTGGTAGGGTATGTACAGGCGGTTACAGCCGAAGATTTGCAGGAACATAAAGGGGAAGGGTATCGTACAAACAGTGTGATTGGAAAGACTGGACTGGAAACGCTTTATGAAAAAGAACTAAAAGGAACAGATGGGTGTGAAATCTGTATTGTAGATGCAAATGGAAATAAAAAAAGTGTTATTGCATATGAGCCTAGAAAAGATGGAGAAGATATCCATACTACGATTGATGGTGATCTTCAAAGTACTCTTTATGAACAATTTAAAGAAGACAGAGGATGTTCTGTAGCTTTGAATCCTTATACAGGGGAAGTATTGGCGTTGGTAAGTACGCCATCTTATGATAATAATGATTTTGTACGTGGAATGGACAACAGCCAGTGGAGTGCATTAAATGAAAATGAAGACAGGCCTTTATACAACCGCTTTCGCCAGACATGGTGTCCTGGCTCAACTTTAAACCTGTAATTGCTGCAATTGGATTAAAAGTGGGGGCATTTACTGCAAATGACGATTTTGGAAATGAGGGTCTGGCGTGGCAGAAAGATTCCTCGTGGGGAGATTATACAGTGACTACACTTCATGATTATGAACCTGTGATCTTGAAAAATGCGCTTATTTATTCAGATAATATTTATTTTGCAAAAGCAGCATTAAAAATTGGTGCGGATCAACTGATGCAGTCTCTAAATCAAATAGGATTTAATCAGGAACTTCCATTTGATATTAAAATGTCAGAGTCCCAATATTCTAATATGGACAAGATAGAAACAGAAATCCAGCTTGCTGACAGTGGGTATGGACAGGGACAGATTCTGGTAAATCCTTTGCATCTTGCAAGCATTTATACGGCTTTTCTAAATGATGGAAATATGATAAAGCCATATCTTCACGCGGATGGTGGAAGCACTTCCAGTGAAATCTGGATAAAAGATGCTTTTTCACCACAAATTGTTTCGGAGGTTATGGAGGGGTTAGAGGGTGTAGTGAATAACCCGGAAGGAACTGGTTATGGAGCATGCCGGGAAGACATTAGATTAGCAGGAAAAACCGGAACAGCGGAACTGAAAGCTACAAAAGAAGATACATCTGGAACAGAAATTGGCTGGTTTACAGTTTTTACTACAGATAGAGATACAAAGAATCCTATTTTGCTCATCAGTATGGTAGAGAATGTGAAAGATATTGGAGGAAGCGGTTATGTGGTGGAAAAGGATAAGGCGATACTGGATGAATATCTTGGTAATGAATAATTTTTACCTTTAAATATTACAAATGTAAGAGGAAAATGATATGAAAAAAATTTGGAAAATATTTGTGGGAGTTATTTTTCTTGCTGTCTGTAGTGGATGTGGCATAAAGAAAGAGCAGAAAAAGACAATTGAAGATACGAAAGAAAAAATTTACAGAGAGTGTGAAATGCTAGCAGAAGGCTATCGGAACATATATGAGAATGCTGTGAAAGAAAATGCACTATATGAGCTGAGTACAATACAAAAAAGTATGGATTATTTTGGAAAATATGGATATGCAGTAATTGATTCCTACAATCAGCTGGATATGGTTCAAAGTATTAAAGTAGATGATTTTTTGAAAAAAGCAGAAAAAGAGAAGAATGGAAAAACTACTATATTTCAAGTTATAGCAGGGGATCATTTTATCCGGTATGATCTGAAAACCAAACAGGGGAAAATAGACGTTGAAGTAAGCTCTTTTAAATGGAAAGAGGACACTTGGCAGGAAACATATTATCATGAGTTTAGAGCTAATTCATGGAAATATACAGAAAACGGGCATTTCTTTATAGAAGAATATCATCCGGCAGGATATGATGGACCGTCTGGATATCGGGACTTTCGGGTAGCACCGTTAAATAAAAAATGTCGGGAGTTGAATCGAAAATATATACTTCCTTTTGGATATACACTTAATAAATTGTTTACTTCTAATTGGAGTGAAAAAAATTATGATGGAATAAATTTTTATGATGTTTTTGATCGTTTACTTTCAATGGAAGAAAAAACTGATGAATTTAAGGAAGGAAAGACTTATGAAATCCCAAAAGAATCATTTGAAACGATATTTCAAAAATATTTTAATATAAGCGCAGAGATACTGCAGACAGGAACGGTATTTCACACAGAAATACAGACATATCGGTATCGAACCAGAGGAATCGTATATGATTTTGCTCCCACACCATATATTCCATATCCGGAAGTTGTTTCCTACATAGAAAATCAAGATGGAACAATAACACTGGAAGTAAATGCGGTATGGCCACAAAAAGAATTAGATCAGGCGTTTTGTCATAGCGTAACCATTCGGCTGTTAGATAAAGATAGATTTCAATATGTATCCAATTATGTATCAAGGTCAGAAATAGAGGTTACCTGGTATACAGAAAGATTATCAGACGAAAAGTGGGAGGAATGTTATGGAGATAATTGATATGATTACAAAAAGAAAACTGAAAAAGATGATGAGCGTTTTATTTATTTCGGGATGCTTTTTCATAGGAAATACAAAATGTAAAGGGGCTGATTTAGAATATATTTCACAGGAAACTGCGAATTATGCTGTACAAGAAAGAGGATATGATTTGCCAGTAGATGAAGTCGTGAAAGAAGAAGCTATTGAAGATTGTAAGAATGTTATGAATCAGATGAAAGTCATTTATCAAAAGGCGGATAAAGGGACTTCATCGAATATAGTAGTTTCTGAGACAGTAATGGAAGAAATGCAGGAAGTATTAAAGGAAAAAAATGTCCCCGTTATTACATCAGCACCGTATTCAAATATGGCTAATTATTCTAAAATGGAAGAATTTCTTTTCAGGGCAGAACAGGATCTGACAGGAGATATCGTCTTATATAGGATTAACAGGGATGGTGGGATAGAAAGACTCAAATTCAATTATGATGGGACAGATATGTATTTGCTGGCTGTGAAAGCTGTTTGGGGTATGAACGACAATCCATCTATTGTATATGTTTCGTATACAAGGATAGAAGAATGGAAATATACAGAAAAAGGCTGGTTTGGTTATACGCTATGCGTTCCAAAGTATCCGGAAGTATCAGAAGCGGTTGATGGCAGTTCTATGATAAGAATTAAACCTTTAAGTGATGAATGCAGGGAAGTTTCAAAGAGGTGTGTGTATTTGCTTGGATATCAGGGGAATAATCTTTTATGTTCTGATTGGGATAGATCTGATATGGAAGGGTTAGATTATAATGGTTTATATGAATATTTATATCGAATGAAATACGGGGAGAGATATGAGTTTTCAGGTAACTCAAGTGGAATTCCGGCAGAAGAGTTTGAAAATCTGATAATGGAGTTTTTGCCGATAACAGCAGATCAAATTAAAAAATGGGCAGTATTTGATTCGGAACATCAAACTTATGACTGGGAACGATTAGGCTGTTTAAATTATAGCCCTACTTATTTTGGAACATCTTTACCGGAGGTCGTTGAAATAAGAGATAGCGGAGAGGGAAACAGTGTGTTGGTTGTTGATGCTGTATGTGATACATTTATATGTAATGATGCCGTTATTACAAGTGAGCTGACTGTTAAGTTCAACGATGATAAGAGTTTTAAATATATGGGGAATAAAATTCTGAATAATGGTACGAAAGAAGTTCCCAAATATCAATATAGAATAAAAAGAAAGAACTGATAACAACTATCAGCCCTTTCATATTTGTTAATTCCATATATGTAATTTTTTTAAGATATCAGAAGTGATTTCAAATGCTTTTTTGCCAGTTGCATTAGAATCACTTTGGATATTGGTTGCAAAATAATAGCTGTTATCGGAAGTTTCTACATATCCGATAAACCAGCCGTTGATATCCTGTCCGTTGACACGACCGGTTCCAGTTTTTCCGTAGAAATTACCATTAGGTGTACTGGCAATTTTTATAGCATTTTTAACAGAAAATACATTTTGGAAATTTAGATGGAATTCATTTGTGTTAAATTTTTTTAATAATGTTACTTGCTCTAAAGGCGAGATTTTTAATGAAAAATCGGACCAGTATAAATCCAGATTTGAACTGGTTGTTTGGTTTCCATATTCTATTTTATTCAAAAATTCCTGGACTCTGTTAATTCCGAGCTGCGAATCAATTGCCTGGAAATACCAGTTAACGGAATTTTGCATAGCAGAGTTTAAATCCTGATCAGCTTCCCAGGATGGAAAAGGAAAGGCATCACCATTCCATGTCATGGAAGAGTGTTCTGGTGTGATGATTCCGGATTCCAACCCTAATAATGCATCGTATATTTTGTAGGTAGACTCTGGCGGAATACGTTTGGTGGCTTCTTCAAGATCGTATATTTTCCAGGAATCCAAATTATTGTCATACAAAACAAATGATCCATCATATGTTCCAAATGTTTCGGATATATCTAACAGGGAGATATTTTTGTCTGTATCACTAAAATGATATACGCTTTGAGTAGAGGCATCAATGGATAAAATGGGTGTACATCCAATAAAAACAGCACTAATGAACAGATAAATTATCAATGCTCTCATTTTTTGATAAAGAGTTTCTTTCCTAAAAACGGCGATGTTGAGAATACGTCGTTTCATCTGCCTGAAATTTCCGGACATTCCAACTGCCAGTGGAGAGGAAAAAGAGGATATTTTTTCTGCAAAATTAATCAGTGTAGTTCCATAAGCTTGGTATTCATCAGCAGAAATCATCTGCAATACAGCAGAATCACAGGCTATTTCACGGTCACAGAGAATTTCTTTTAAAGTGTACCAAACAAAAGGGTTAAACCAGTAGAGTATATTACTTATGACCATGAGGAAGCCAATAAATGTATCTTTGTGACGGTAATGCTGTAATTCGTGTAGCAGCATAAAACGCATATCATCAGGATTCAGTTCGGAAATTAAATGGATGGGAATGTAAATTCTGGGATGTATTATTCCGATTAAAACTGGTGATTTTAAAAATGCAGTACTGTAGACTGATACTGGGTGAGAGATTTTAAGTTCCTTTAAACAATTGTAATAAATAGTTTTTACCTGCTGATTTTGAAGCGGGAGAGCAGATCTTTTTATGGAACGTACATAGTTTAATGAATGAAGGTGAGGACTGACATAATCATAACACCCGTTATCCATATTAGAAAGAGTATGGTATTCAAGCCTCCAGAAAATTGACTACTGATGGAAACTGAAAAATCATTCACCTGGTTTAACAAAATATTTTGTGTATTACTGGTAAGTTCGGATAGCGTGTCGGTACCAGAGTTAAGTCCTGAGTCAGTTTGAAAAAAATGTAACCATGAAAAAAGTTGTGAGCCATGAATCTGTACAGGAAAAAATGGCACGGCAAGTAGTAAAAATAAAAGAAAACAGAGATGGTACTGTGTAGTCGCAGATAAATATTTTTTCAGAAGTTTTTTGTTCCGATTATTACAAGTGTAAAAATACATATGAAGATATTACTGATTAAAAAGTGGATGATCCAGTTGCTCATTCAAAACCTCCTATTTCTGATGTTTTGATAATAAATGGCGTAAGTTATCAATTTCTGTTGAAGAGAGCTTATCGTCTTCAAGGTAAGAAGCCAGCATAGAAGAAAGATTTCCATTATAATATCGCTTTAAAAAAGAATTGCTTTCCTGGCGTATATATTCATCTTCTTGGACTAATGGAGTATAGACAAATACCCGGCTTTGTTTTTCGTAGGAAAGAGCTTTTTTGGAAACAAGTCTCTTGATAAGAGTTTGAATTGTTTTTGGACTCCAGCTGGTAGTTAGAGTAAGTTTTTCTGTAATTTCATTTGTATTGATGGGAGCATATTTCCATACAATTTTCATAACTTCAAATTCGGCTTCTGAAATCTGGGGTAGTGACATAATAAAATCCTCCTGCTAAATCCTACATATGTAATAAATATATTATATTACTTGTAGAAGAAAAAAGTCAAATGGCAGATGATATATAGAATATAAAATTAATAATGTAGAGGCAATAAAGGTGAAAAAGATAGAAATTATTGAGAGAATCACAGATGCTAATGGAAGCATAAGTGAAAACATATTGACTAGCTGGGAACATAAAAACCAATTCATACCGGAAATTATAAGGTTTGGAGAATTAAAAATATATCTACAGGAACGAATTGTTAAAAAGAATGATAGTGATGTTCATCTTTCAAAATATGAATATGATATTTTACTTCTTTTAGCGAAAAGTCCAGGTAGAATATTTGGAAAAGAAATGGTTTATGATCTGGTATGGAATGAACCTTATTCCGGTGATTATAATGTGGTTATGCGACATATCTGCAATATCAGAGAAAAAATAGAAGATGATCCTGGACAACCATTATATATACAAACAGTACGAGGTGTAGGATATCGGTTTAACGGGAATTTAGGCAGCGAGTGAAATCGCTGCCTATTATTATGGTTTTACAAAGAAGGAAGTTTATTATGGGAAGATTTTTCTATTTCAGGATCATCCGGTTTTAGATACTTGGACAAGTTTTGATGTATCAATTCCAACTCTTTCATTTCTTTCCGAAAGGAAACATATTGAGTATTTATTGACTTCTTTCTGGAAATAAGCTCTGAAATTTGAGCCTGTAACTTATTGGTATTGAGCTGTTTCAGGTCTATACCATTTTCCTGTAAAATATGCTCGGCACCAGCGAAAAGGATAATTTGAGATTCATATTTACGGAAATAACGATCCGAATCTTTTGAGCTTTTATAATGGTCGTTATAAATTTTATTTTTCTGATATTGTTCAGCGTATTTTAGCAGTTCTCGAAGATGTCGGATCTGTGATTCAAGAGAGACGACAGTGGTATTTACCTCTTTTTGTTGCATATGTAACAAGGTTATGCGGCTTTCAAGTTCTGAAAATTATGTAGATTATGTGTAAGCATCTGGCTATATGTAGTAGAAACAATCTTTAAAATTTTCCTTATTTGCCCATTTCTGAAGGCCGATGTTTCCTGTTAT
>ENA-OQCS01001418-OQCS01001418.1-human-gut-metagenome-genome-assembly--contig:-NODE-1418-length-12386-cov-2.769394_pt1 | contig 12386 bp, 14 predicted proteins | sample MGYA00242757_ERZ504575 | MGnify/ENA primary metagenome ERZ504575 (study PRJEB26092, sample SAMD00036297) | human gut metagenome | host: Homo sapiens | study: EMG produced TPA metagenomics assembly of...
TATGACGGGAGAAGGTAAAAAAATGACGCTTCAATGGGCAAAAGATTTGGCGGTTGCTGTGAACGGCAGAGATGCGGAAGAACAAAAATCGGTGACGAAAGCGACTGTTTGTTATGAAACAGAAGGCCAGCAGGGCTATGGCTGCAGATGTATGGATGATTGTTCGTTTCATGATGCGTGTTGTTTAGGGTTCGTTATTGTTTCTTTTGCAATACGGGCAGACCGTCGGTGCCGAGTACCCACTGGTAGTCGCCAGCGGTGAGGGCGGTGTTCATGCCGTCGACGGCTGTCTGCCATTTCACTGTCGCGCCGTCCACCTTCGTGGCATCTACCTTTTCTCCATGATCACGGAATACTCCTTGCCCGACATTGCTCCCCAATAACAGGAAGTTATAATTTTGTAGTTATAACGCACTATAGCTCCGGATTCATACTCTTTCAATGTGCCGTCGAACCAGCAAGCGGTGATTCTGCCATAATTTAAATCGGCTATACCACAAGTTCTACCATATGCAGAAATTTTTCCCGTCACAGAGCAGGCAATGATTTGACCATTATTTTGCTCCACTATTCCAGCTGCTGATCCACTATTGCCATACAGATTCACATCTATGAGTTGTAAGTTCTTTATCACACCACGTTCATTTAATAACCCAAAAAGTTCAGTAGTCGCTGCTGAAAAGTTTAATCCCGTAATGCGGTGTCCCTGCCCATTAAAGATGCCGGAGTAACCTGGCCATGTGCTATCCGTGTCCATTCCCTACCCGTCAGGTCGATGTCGGCGGTGAGGTGCAATTTATCGATTCATCTTTTTGTACGGCTTTGTTCCATGCCAGCAGGCCGTCTGCGTTATAGACCGTGTAACTGCCGTCGTTCTGTATAGAATAACCCAAATCCTCAGCCTCACCGCTCTCGCCGCCTCCGTCAGCCCAGTCACCGATAGTGCAGCCCTCTAACGTCAAGCCAGTGGCGTTCACCTTAACGGTATATTTATAGCGACTGCCTGCTGCCAGCACGACGTTGTTCTGCGGACGGAAGTAGAAAGTGCCGCTGCCGAGTTCCACCCTGATGAACGGCTTGCCTGCCACAACGGTCTGCGGAGCGGTCAGTGCCTCGTAGGTGTTGCCGCTTGCGTTGTAGGTCTTGATGGCGGTCGGGTTGCCGTTATCGGCAGACAGGCTTACGAGGCTCACCGTGCACCGGCGACGCTCGTGAATCCCGTGCCGGCTTCAGATCGATTGCCACGCGTGCCGTGCGGTGGGTAAATTCAAGTGTCGGGTCGTCAAATTTCACCGTCTGGTTTTCGGCAGAGATGAAGTCGCTGTTCTGGAAGTCAGCCAATTGGCTCTGGTCTTCAGCCACCTTCACGGCAGGCATCTGGGTGATGTCAGCATTATTGAAGGGCCACCATGCCGATACGGTAATCGGGTCGCGGCTGGTCCAGTAGTGTGGGGCGTTCTCGCGTGAGAGCGTGGCACTCTTGAAATCGGTAGAAGCCGTTACGGTGTATTCCTTTACAGCGTCGCCCATCTTGAGTGCCACAGTCTGTACGCCCTGCCAGTCGCCGTCCACGGTGGCGCGGGTTGATGGGGCTGCCTGCGGCGTTGCCTCTACGGACAGTCCAGTGGCACGGATGAATACGGGGTATTCACCTTCGGGCAGACGGTTGTCGTCGGTCAATTCGTCCTGCGTGCAGGCAGCGAGGGCGAATAGTAGCGCGGTGGCTGCGGGGATAAATAATCTATGTCTCATAATTCTTCATTCTTAATTCTTAATTATTAATGTTTTACAGGTCTGCGCCCACTTCTCCGCCGTCTATATCGTTCCACTTTGCAATGGTGGCTTCGCTGACTTCAAGGACTTTGTTGCGTACCTTGACGGTATAGGTGTAGTTTTTGCCCGCCTGCAGTGCGCCTTCGGGCACGGTGAGTGTGGCATGATATTCCTGACCTTTGTAATTCACAACCAACGGCAGGGATGTAGCTGTCTGCGGGAAAAGGATGACCGATGACGTGAGATTGCCGTCTGTCAGATCCATGGCCAGCGATTCGGCTTGTGCCCCGTCGTCTGCGGTGGCAATACCGTCGGCCGTGTTGAACGTACCGGTGAGTATCAATGCGTCCAGCGTGTAACGTTCAGGCTTGACCACGCTGAAATCCACGCCGTCGCCCGCCTCGAGGGTAAGGGTTATCTGGCTCATGCGGTGGTGGAAGGAGTTGTCTTCACCGCCTTTGCCGGTTTTGTCGGTGAAGCTCACTACCGGACTGTTTTTGTCTCCCGTGGCTCCTGTGGCAAAGAGGAAGTCAATGGAAGACTGGTTCTGCTGCGCCGTGGCATCGGTCGTGGCTGCGAGGATACCTCCCGCCGCGTTGTACGGATAGTAGGCGCGGAAGTATGGGGCTTTGTATCTTCGATATAGATGACCTTTTTTCTGCCTCAAATTTCCCATTTTTCAGGATGAAAGGCACGTTGCCGTACTGGGTGTCGTTGGCCGATGTCGGTGATGCCGATACGGTCGCCGTTATCCCAGGTGGTTCCGCTGGCGCGGGTGGCGAGGGCGATGTCGGCGGTAAACTGGGCGGCCACTGGGTCACCGTTCAGGTTCTCGTTGTCGTTGTTGCAGGCTGCAGTGCGAGGACGAGCGTCGCAAGTGCAAAAAATCTTGTCTTCATTATATCTGTCATTATATTAGTTACAAATCGGCATTTACATCATCACCTTTCACTTCTTCCCAGCCGTTGATTTCGGCTCCGTCCACTTCCATGCCTTCGGGAGTCTCAACCAGCGTTCCGCCGAGGGTCAGCGATTTGCCCTTTCTTGTGTTGAACTCCTTGAGAGCTTCTGTGAGGTCGCTTTTCAGCGTGGTGGGGGTCGGGTTGCCATCAGCATAGCGGATTTCACCCATCAGCAGTTGTTCCGTGCCGGTCACACCCAGCAACCTCACCGTGGCTTTCCACTTGCCGGCATCGTCACCTTCGGTTATCTTGGTGAAGGGCAGCACGACGTTTGAAGCGGCTCCGTAGGTATCGGTAGCGAAATCGAGTGTTCCGGCTGCACCCGTCAGATGGGCAACAATCTCCGTGATGCGTCCGGCGGCATCACCCGTCGGTTTGACGACAAGCGTCAGTTCGCGCACCTGCTGCTTCATTGTAGCGGTCAGCGATAGTCCTTGTCTTTCTCGATGGTCACCTGTTCCGTATAGGTGAAGAACCATCCCGGGGCATTGTTCACAAAGGCATCCGTGCCTGCCCGGGTTCCCGTGGCTGCGGCAATGGTGGCTGTGGTGCCGTTCACCGTGATTCCTTCAGCCGGGTTCCACACCGCAAGGGTGTAGCTGCCCGGAGCAAACAGATGGTCGGGGGTATGGGTGGCGGAAGTCTCCGTACCCGTATAGTCACCCATGGTGACCGTCCATGTGGCAGGTATGTCGATACCTTCACCGCGGGCCGACCAGTCGGCTGTCACCGCAATCTTCCCGTAGTCGGGATGCGGCGTGTCATAAAGCGTGTCCTTCACGCAGGAAGAGAGCAGCACGGCGGCTGCCATTCCCATCATATTTATATATTGTCTTGCTTTCATATTCTATTCCTCCGTATTAGAATAACTTCCATACCAATGTCACACCGGCATTGATGGGACCACACCAATCTTTTGTCTCGTTGCCGCGGCGTACACGTACACCGTCGATGACTTCATATTTTTCGAAATCGGCATTCAGGTAGCCCAAACCGAGGTTGAAATCAAGAGCCAGTGCCTTGTTCAGCCGCAGCTGATAGCCGGCGGTGATGCCGCCACCCATCAGGTCGCCCTGCTTGCCTGTTTCGGAGAGCTTGTAGTTGAACTGTCCGGCCTTGAACATAGCACCCAGATACCAGCTTCTTCTCGCCCACTATAGTAACGCACTTCCGGAGCCACTTCCCAGAGTGCATAGCGGCGGTCTTTGTCGCTCCAGCTCCATGAAGTCCACGAGCCGTTTACGGCAATGCCCCACGACGGGCAGATGCGCCATTCAAGTCCTAAATCGGGTGTCAGGGTGGCCCAGCGCAGCAGGTTGGCACGCAGGGAGAGATGATAATCAGTTGTGATTTTGGTTTCCGACGGAGTGTCGGCAAGTGTGTTTTGTTGAGCGGCTTTCTCGGCTTCTGCCTTTTCAGCGGCAAGTCGGGCTTCTTCCGCCTTGCGCTGCTCTTCGGCAAGCCGTTCCTGTTCGGCACGCTTCTCGGCTTCCAGTCGTTCGGTTTCCGCCTTGCGTCGTGCTTCCGCATCCGTCGCGGCAGTTCCCTTTACCGGTACCGTCAGGCGCACGGTGACAAAATCACCCTCAGTCGCATGGTTGCGGGTAATGAAATTCTCCTCTTTTATTTCCGCACGGATAATCAGTTCGGATTTCACACGGTTGGCACGGATCTTCGCCGTGGCAAGGTTCTCGGCTTCACTGCCCAGTGAATTACAGTATCCGTCAACCAGTAGCGGCAGCTTGCCGTCAAGAATTGTGGTTTTGTTGTTTTCGATACATTCCAACAGGCGGGCAAGTTCCGTGTCATTGCCATTCCAAGGCACGTAGAACATGTCCTTCTGCGGAACGAAGCGGAAGGTGTAAACTGTGTCTGTTTTCTGCTGCGCAAAAGCCGGAAAAGCTGCCGGTGCCAGCCACGAAAACAAAATGAAGAATAGGATTCTTTTGCTCATTTTTTATATGCTTTTTAAATTTCCAATCCAGACTTAACATACAAAATAAGCGAAAAGATTTAAATTCAGCCCGATTCTTGCCTATAAAAAATGTCTCAATTGTCAGAATCGCACATCTTTGTGATTTAGAACATTTTGGTTTTGTCGTTCAGACTATTTTTTTGTCGTTTGGTCTATTTTCCCCATCCACACACCGTATTATTCCGCCTCTGTTTTCCTCCATTTGACAGGGGTACAGCCTGCATTTTCCTTGAACAGCCTTATAAAATGGCTTGGTGACAAAAAACCGGATTTCTCGGAGATGTCGGCTATCGTCAACCTCGGATATCGCGCAAGCAGACGTTTCGCATATTCTATACGAAGTCCGGTAATCCAATCGCGGAACGACATGTCATACGTAGTTTTGATGTACCCGGACAGGTAGGTGCGGTTGGTATGAAGCACATCTGAAAGCTCCTTTATGGTAAGGCCGGGCCGGATATAACCGTCCGCATCGATCCAACCTTTGATTTTTTTTTCGCCATTTCGGCATGGAAAAAAGGAGTATCCTGCCTCTGTGCCTGTTCCCGGTTTGTGGTGTCACACAGGTCTTCCTCTTCAGAAGTCATGCCATCCTCCATCGCGTTTTCCACCTGTTCGTAAAACAGCAGATAGTTCAGATAGCAAAGGAAGAGATAAATGTAGAACGGTACCGATGACAGAATCCAGATATAGATGTATTCATCAGGCAGGAATGTCAGCAGTCCGCATCCCACCCGAATGTGACAGCCCAGTAGGTGAAAATGGAAAGCCATTTGATATAGGCACCGATGTCTCCGCACGGGTGTCATCGAAAATGCGGATGACCCTGTGATAGGCCCGGAGAAGCCTACGGGTCAAGAACAGCCCATAGATAACCAACCATGCGGCCAAGGCAAACATCACCGTTGTCTGTAAACCACCTTTTGGTAACAACAGCAGAACGATGCCGGAAAGGATGGAAAACAGTATCCATAGACAGATATGCGTCCGTAACCGACATTTGGTGATATAAAAGCGGTCAAGCAGAGTGGTGAGGCCCGAACTGAACAACCAGTAGCACAAAAAATAGGTGGACAGGTTCATCAGGATGGCGGCATCGGTATTCTTGAACCTGATCCCAAAAAAGAAATGTACCGAATAGTTGGCGGCAAGTAACAGTATGGCTACCCCCATAATTCGCCGGGAACGCAGATAATTATTGAAAATGGCTTTTTCCGGGGTTGGAGCCAACAAAAAATAAAAGCCGAAGAACAACATCAACGGTAGCGCAATACAAAGTGAATAACTGTATATAGATGGTTCCATTTTATTATGCCTAACTATTTTGAATGCAAAATTAGCGAAAATACTGAATATATGGCGGATTTGCCATGACGATTTACTTTCAACACCCTATTTTGATATAATCGAGGGCTTGTTGTATGGTATCCTTGCCATTATGTCATATTGATGGAAAAAGGCAGGAAAAGGAATGGTATGTTCCCAATCCTGCCATATATATCCGCACACTCGTTCACATTTTTATACCTTTCGGTTTGCACTCGTCACGGACGTGAATCCCGGCCGCCCGATGATGATATGGTCGCAATAAAATTGCCAGACGGACTGCGTTCATTCACCGGGCTGCGTATCTGCGGCACATCTTCGGTGTGTTGTGGAGCTACGTTTCGTACACCTTCCGCATCCGGTTTGACCTCCTGTCCGTCATTCTCCTTTTCGGCGACTTCGGGCGTAGGCGGCTCAAGCTCCAACTGTATCTTTCGGTCGAGTGCTGCAAGTTCGGACTTCAACTGTTTCAGTTCGTCCTCCTTCTTCCATACCTTCCCGGCTATCTCCTACAACTGTGGGACCTCCTTTTCCTGCACCTCGTTCTTCGCCTTGTACTGGTCAATGATGGACGGAATCCTCTCCTATGCGTTCAGGAAATTGCGTGCGGCGGCTACCGGGGCAGCCATCGCCAACATGCAGCTTATGTCATACAAGGATACTGATACTACGGGAGAACCTGTCGAGCATGTGACAGAACCGGACAAGCAAATTGCGCATTCGGCTCTCGGTGACTACGGACCATTCAGTGTGAAATACGCCACGAAGGAATTTCTCAGCTACGGGAACAAAAAGTTCCGCATATAGATTCTGATTTTGCTTGTTACAGATGGAAGCAACGGCAATATGCCAGAGGAGGCCGGGCTATACAAAAAAATAAGGGGCTGTACACATGCGTCAGCTCCTTGTTTTTAAGGGGATATTCGACTTTTAGCCCCCAAAAAGATCAATATTGTTATGTACAACCGTCCAACCTGCGGGTAAAGTGCGCAACTCGGACCTGGACAGCAAGCTGAAAAGAGGCACAAGTATGTAGGCAACCCTGTTATAGCACCGGAATCTGCTGTGTCGCATGAATCAACCGTAGTCCCCGTGAAAGGCATGGCTATACCGCCAAGGGCTGTGGATGAAGTCGCAATGCGGAAAGCCGTCCTTTCCCAGGCAGTTCTCAGGAAGTCTTAAGAAAGAGGGGATAAACATCTGATACGGACAACTCGCAATACGATACGCAACGATGAAAGTGGTGAACAAATCTGGCACTAACGGATGCGCCTCTTTTATATGATTATAATATTAACAAGAAATGCCCGCCATTGTTCTTAAATGCGAATTATAACTTCTTACTGTTGGAAGATTATCTATAAATCGGGCATGAGGGTAAGAGTGCTTACAAACAATTCGGCCCGCTTTATTGGGGGCTGCCAAACCTCGACCGGCACCTGTACCACCCGCGGATATAAATTCGGACCGGAGGTATGGATGGTATTCCGCACACCGGACCAACGTACCCTTGCGGACAGTCCCGAGCCCGGCAAGCCATAATTCCGTCGGGTCAATTGAACAACCGCCTCTCGGAATATGTTCATATCATGGGCCGGTCCCGTATGCAGCTATTTTCCGGGGTACATGACATTGAGGACATACCGCCTGATGCCGACATCCGAGGTTATTGTTTAAATTTGTATATTAATTTATATTTTTATATATTTGCAACAGTTATTGTCTAATTTACATCAGAATGACACGTGTTCGGAATATGGGAAGAATACTGTCCGCATTCCTTATGCTGGGAATTTCCTCCATGTGCGGAGCCAGATATATAAATACTTGGGAATAGAGGACGGATTGAGTAACCGGAGGATTTACCGTATCCAAAAAGACGGGAGGGGATACATGTGGTTCCTCACCCAGGAGGGGATGGACCGTTATGACGGCAAGCGGATCAGGCATTACACTGTTCTTGACGGCAATCTGAAGGTGGCCCCGCAAGTCAATCTGAACTGGCTCTACACCGACACGGAGAACACGCTGTGGGTTGTGGGAAGGAAAGGCCGTATTTTCCATTACGACACCCTCCATGACCGTTTCCGGATGGTATACAGGATACCCGGTCTTCAGGATGACTTCGCCACGGGCATGCTCTGTTACGCCTATATGGACCGTGGGGACCGCATATGGCTCTGTCAGGGTGACCATATCATCCGCTATGACACCCGCACAGGCATTGCGCAGCGGCTGGTCTCCCGTTTAAGAGGTGATATAACCGCTATCAGCGAGACGGACGGTACAAACCTTTTCATCGGTACCGTGAACGGACTTTTTCCGGTACGGGAAAGGGACGGTGTCCTTGAGGCGCTTGCGGACACGGACAGCATCCGGACGCCGGTCAGCGAACTCTACTACCACCCCGGTTCGAAGAAACTGTTCGTGGGAACCTTCAGGAAAGGCATACTTGTATACGGAGTGTCCGCAGGCAGTACGCTGCGGAATGTGGCCGTCAACCGGATCACCCCTCTCAATGACCGGGAGCTGCTGATAGCCACGGGCGGAAGGGGGGTATACAGGATGGATATGGACTCGCTAGTGCCCAAACCCTATATAACTGCCGACTACGCCAGCCACAACGGCATGAACGGAGACAATATCAATGACATTTATGTGGATGGCGGGGACCGTATCTGGCTTGCCAACTACCCCGCCGGAGTCACAATCCGGAATAACCGCTACCAGAGCTATGAATGGTTCCGGCACTCACCGGGCAACAGCCGGTCGCTGGTTAACGACCAGGTGCACGATGTCATCGAAGACAGCGAAGGCGACTTGTGGTTCGCCACCAGCAACGGGATCAGCCTGCTGCAGCCTGCGGTAGGACGGTGGCGCTCCTTTCTCATCCGGTCCGATGGGATACAGGATGGCGGGAACCATATCTTCCTGACGCTCTGCGAGGTCTCGCCGGGTGTCATCTGCGCCGGCGGGTACGCTTCGGGCCTGTACAGGATCGAAAAGAAAACCGAGAGGGTGGAATACTTTCCCCCTCCTTTGCAGCAGAGGGCGTCCAGACCAGTATATCAATGACATCGGAAAAGATTCTGGAGGATGTATATGGACAGGGGGCTGCCACAATCTCAAACGTTTCGATCCCCATGACGGCACAGTACGCCTGTACCCGGTCCCGGCCCCATCACCGCCATACTGGAGAAGGCTCCGGAATGGATGTGGATCGGTACCGGCATGGGGTTGTACCTGCTTGACGGGCACGGGGGGACCTGCAGACATATCGCATTTCCAGTCGAGGCGGTTCATGTCTATGCACTGTACCAGGCACCGGACGGCTCCTGTATATCGGCACCGGCGGGGCGGGACTTCTCGTCTATGACAGCGTGGAGGACAGGTTCGTCCGCCAATACCAGACCGAGAACTGCGCCTGATATCCAATAACATCCATACCATTGTCCCCCGTGCGGACGGCACCCTGCTACTGGGGACCGAAAACAGCGTGGCCCTGTTCCGGCGTGAGAGCGGCACTTTCAGAAACTGGACGGCAGAACAAGCTGGCAAGCGTATGCCTCAATGCCGGGGTATCCACTTTCCGGCACGGGGAAAGCTTCGTGTTCGGGAGTAACACCGGAGCCGTCATGTTCCCCTCCGACATGAGGATACCCGCCCCGCATTTTTCTCGGATGCTCCTGCGGGATTTCATGATCTCCTACCGCCCCGTCTATCCCGGGGACAAGGGATCCCCCTTGAGGAGGATATTGACAATACCGTCAGGCTGGAACTTGCATATGACCAGAATACCTTCTCCCTGGAAGCTGTCTCCATCAACTACGACTATCCCTCGAACATCCTATATTCATGGAAATTGGAGGGGCTCTACGAGGCTGGAGCCATCCGGTCCAGAGCGGGCGGATACAGTTCACGAGCCTGCCCCCAGGCAACTACACCCTGCGTATCCGTGCCGTCTCCAATGAGGAGAAATACAAGGTGTATGAGGAAAGAAGCCTCGGTCTGAGTGTCGCCCGGCCGCTGTGGGCGGGTACATGGGCCATTGCCGGATATGCGTCATTGTGTGTGTTGGCTGGGGTGGTGTCTTTTCGTGTTGCCATGTTGCGCAGGCAGAAAAGGATATCAGACGAAAAGACGTGCTTCTTCATACATACTGCCCATGATGTCCGTACTCCGCTTACGCTGATCAAGGCTCCGCTGGAAGAGGTGGTGGAGAAAGACATGGTGAAGGCGGAGGGGATGGACAATGTACGGATGGCCCTGAAAAGCGTGGACGGACTTCTGGGATTGGTCACCAGCCTGATAGATTTCGAGAGTACGGACAACTACACCTTGAGACTTCATGTCTCGGAATATGAGCTCAACAGTTATCTGGAGACGACCTGTGAGGCATTCCGCACATATGCCTCCATCAGGACATCGATATCACCCGTGAGAGCGGCTTCCCTTACCTGAATGTCCGGTTTGACAAGGACAAAATGGACTCTATATTGAAGAATATACTGTCCAACGCACTGAAGTACACTCCACGGGGCGGGAGTATCCAGGTCCGTGCCTTCGCGGACCGGCATGTATGGGGTGTGGAAGTGGAAGACACGGGGATTGGCATTCCACCTGAGGAACGGAAGAAACTGTTCAGGAACCATTTCAGGGGCAGTAATGCCGTCAATCTGCAAGTGGCGGGAAACGGTGTCGGACTGATGATGGTACATAGGCTGGTAAGGCTGCACGGAGGCAGGGTCCGCGTTACCAGTACCGAGGGGAAGGGGACCATGGTATGTGTTATTTTTCCCCTGAGGAGCAGACGCCTTGACAAGGCATGCCCCGTTGCTTCGCCCAGGAAACAGGATACCGGGGAAACCCGCATGGGACCGGATTGCGGCCCCATGCGTGAGATCCTTCCAACAATGACCGGCGGGGACCGGCAGCGTATTCTTATTGTGGAGGACAATGACGATTTGCGGACCTACCTTGAGGGGCTGCTGAAAGAGGAATACCTGGTCCAAACCTGTTCCAACGGACGGGACGCGCTGCTTGTGGCGAGAGAATACAATCCGGACCTGATACTTCGGACGTTATGATGCCTGAAATGGGAGGGGACGAACTTTGCGCGTCCGTCAAATCCGATATTGAGACATCCCATATCCCGGTCATGCTGCTGACGCCTTGGGAGATGAGAAGGACATGCTGGAGGGGCTGGAAAACGGAGCTGACGCCTATATCACCAAACCGTTTAGCATAAACGTGCTCAGGGCGAATATCAGGAACATACTGGCAAACCGGGCACTGCTCAGACGGGCATACGCCGGTCTTGAGGACGGAGTCGGACAGGTTCCGCCGGACTGCCACAATACCCGGGACTGGAAATTCATGGCCTCCGTAAGGGAATGCGTCATGAAGAATATCGACAACCCCGGTTTCTGTGTGGACATGCTCTGTGGCATGCAGAACATGAGCCGCACCGGATTTTTCAACAAGTTGAAGGCGCTCACCGGCCATGCCCCGGCTGACTATATCCGCTCCATGCGGCTGCAATATGCGGCACAACTGCTCAGGGAAAAAGACTGTTCGATAACGGAAATCTCGGATGACTCGGGGTTCTCCGATGTCAGATATTTCAGGGAGGTGTTCAGGAAGTACTATGGAATGAGCCCGAGTGAGTACAGGAATTCGATGAGAGGATAACATCACGGGCAGACAGACTCCAGGATATGCAGGTCTTATTGTCGGAGATGGTGTATGTTTCGCTCCGCACCGACAAGCCGGGCACGGTTAACTCGTTCACCGTAATGATGAAGGCGAACAGCGCCCTGCCCCAGTATTGAGGCTCGTGCCTGATAGGGATAGTAGAAATAATAGTGTTCGTCCAACAGCCCGCCTGCGAGCGGTGTCGGACTTTCAGTTTTCCATACGAGACCGCCCGTGTCGGCATCTCTCTCGGCTGTCAGTTTCACGTTGGAATAGACTGTTTGAGTGCCCCGCACCACGTATAGGCCGCAGGCCCCGCCTTCGGAAAACTTGGTTTGGCAGCCATTCTCCACAGTACGGGTGGTTTTGCGAACAGCCGACGTATATCCGACGACGAACCGGGAGGAAAAGGGGCGATGTATGAGGTAACGATCGAGCAGTCGGGAGATTTCCGCAGCTTCATTAAGTCGGTCGTGGTAGTCGCCAACGGTACGCGGTTGAAAGACGGGGCGACGGGGGAAAGCCTCGCAAGCCCGTTGATTCTAAGCGATGAAGAACTGGCCGTCGAAAAGGTGACGTTAACCAGACGGGAAAGGCGATCGAGTTCGCCGTTTCCGGTAGTGTCGTGGACGGGGAGGACGGTGTCGTGAAACGAG
>ENA-OQCS01001419-OQCS01001419.1-human-gut-metagenome-genome-assembly--contig:-NODE-1419-length-12381-cov-1.668435_pt1 | contig 12381 bp, 20 predicted proteins | sample MGYA00242757_ERZ504575 | MGnify/ENA primary metagenome ERZ504575 (study PRJEB26092, sample SAMD00036297) | human gut metagenome | host: Homo sapiens | study: EMG produced TPA metagenomics assembly of...
TAAGGACTATAATAATAAGGTTCTCCGTTCGCTTTACGTTCATAGAATTTGCGTGAGAAGAGATTGGCACGGAACAGGCAGGAATAGAAAGTCTTCATTTGTTCGTCTGTTCCACCTTCTACCTGGATTCTGTTCAATAATTCATTCCACGTTTTATGTCCACGTATTTTGGTGGCTTCCAAATTCTTATCTTTACCCAGTTCGTCGTTCAGTGTAATCACAGCCTGCTCTGCGCTGATATAGGAAGAGGCAGCCTTTGCCTGCATCTTTCGATTCCTTTCTTAAATTTGATATAAGCACCATAGCCTTTGCCTTCTCCTTCCAACTTTTTAGGATAAATTCTCATCTTTCTGATTTTCCCACATACCGTAATCCTCAAATGCTTTATCGAACTGCACTACAAAGTAGCTACGGAATGTCTTAGAGTTATTTACAAAACGTTGGTTATTCACCCAACCGGAGATTTGTCTCTTTGCCGGATCAATCTTAATTTCACTCATATCCGTATATCCGTCAATTACCAGATAGGCGTCTTCGGTAGAGGGATAAGAAAAGCGCAAATGTACACCACGAGTAGTTGGAGCCATCTCGGTTGTAATTCCATTATCCAGCGTTACTTTATAATAATGTGGCTTGGCAATTTCATTATCATGGCTGAACTTCGTTGCCTCTTATCCTGATTGACCACTAATTCGCCTGCCACCGGCATAAACGAATAAAACGGCATAGTCACTCATCCACGGACTACATTGATGTGACTGGCAGAAACCTCTGATTTTATCTACTGCATATTGATAGGTATAGTTTCCAGTCAATAGTAAGGAATAATGTTTTGCAAGTTGGAAAGTGGTGTTTATATTGGCATCTACTCCCCAAATTTCTACTTTGCCTAAATTTACCATATTCCAGATAAACATATTATAGGCATTGCCACAATTTTATCTTTTACCTTATTATAATACCCATCCAATGTCAGACTGATTGCTGGTAGCCAGCTTGTAAAGTTGTTCTGGTAAGTGATACCTATATTATATTGTTGAGCCTTTTCGGGACGAAGATCACGGCTACCCATCCGGTCAAAGTAGTTTTCAGAAAAAGTAGCCACTCTGAATATGTCTTTATAGGAAGCCCGAAGGTATAGCTGTCCGTCTGTACAAGGTTTCCATGAAAAAGAGAAGGAAGGGGATAATTTTTCGCCGGTTCTCAGCTCCGTTTCCTTCTTTGCACCATTAAGATATATCGATCCGAGTAGTATGGCAACAGCTGTTATGTTATCAGTTTGATATCGGAGAGTTGCTGTTTGTAATATAGAATGCCGGTAAGGGCTTGTATTGTTAGGAGTATTGGCATTTAGGTTATTATATATGTAATCTGCCGCATAAACCATGCTCCAGTGACTAGTCGGAGTATATAGTAATGCTCCTGATGTATAGTATTCTCGTTGGAAATAACGGTCGTTTAATTCTCCTCCGGGGTATTTTCCTCCTTCATCGTGGTAATGAGATTGGCTCCAGTTAAATTTCCCATTGATTAACAAAGAAAGATTATTTTCCCAATAAGTACGGTAATGTACTTGTGAAAAGAAATTTCGTTCGCGTAACTTCTCACGGCTTTTCGCGTTGTAAAGAATGACTGCACCGGGTAATTGCTGATTTGTATCGTAATAATAAATCTTTCCGTTCAGTGTGCTTCTGTTATTAGGCTGATGTAAAGATTCAGTTCTCCTCTGTAGGTTTGAATGTTGTTGTTATAGCGTTTTTCTTTGGAAACATAATCTCCGTTGACTAAAGTGAAAGGATATAGGTTATCTGCCCTCATAAATTCACCAGTGGTAGATGCTGAAATCTTTTCGTTAAACTTTTGTTCGTAGCGGATAAGGGGATTAATCATCCCGAAAGAACCTGTCTTTATCTGTCCCGTCAAGTGATTTTTTTTGTTTGAAAAATCCGGGGATATGCTTTGTAATTTTAAGGCGGCAGCAGAAGCAACTGTACGTGCCGGTACAAAAATATCTTCATTGTCCCCAATGGTCAGTGAAATTTGCTGGATATTGTCAATAGAGAAACGAGACAAGTCTATTTGTCCGCTTTGACAATCACTGAGTGTAACCCCGTCATAAACTACGGCTGTATGTTTGGCTCCTAAACTCCGAACGGAGATAGTTTTCATTCCTCCTGCACCCCCATAATCCTTTATGTTGACTCCTGAGAAGCGACGTAAAGCATCAGCAATATCCGTAATTGCCTTGTTGTTGCAATTTGCTTCTTGTCGAGTTGTTGGAAGGGACTGCTACTTTTTAACCTGTTGCTTGGTACGTTCAGCCGTAACCGTAACTTCGTCTATTTTATGCACTTTCCCGGTAATGGAATCTCCTTTCTCCTGTGCCTGTATTTCAAGCGGCAATAGGATAAAGCTGCAAAGCAGACAAAGCCATAGCTTATAAGCCTGGTTATTTCCTTTCATTTAAAAAAACATATTAATGAATAAATACCGCATTCTTACCGCTGCTCTTTCCTCGAAAGCGACGGTCGATGACTTTACGTTTTGCAGGTCTTCTGACTTACTCCTGTTTACTTGCCTTCCCACCTTAATTATATATACAGGCAGTGGCGTGAGTGGATAAATAAACTATCCCTTATAGGGGTAGATGGAGCTTACAGCAGCGGGACTGTTCAGGACTTGCACCTGATTCCCTTTTCATCCGCTTCCTCGCATCAGTCGGAGGTACGCGGAACAAAACGTGGCAAAGATAGTTTGTTTGGATGAATAAGAAAAGGAAAATGATAAAAAATCCTTTTTTGAAATTTAGTTGCAGATTTATTTCTTTCCCAGCAAAAGTAGGCGTGTGTAACGGTTCTTTTTTAGTGGCAAAACTAGTTGATTCTATCCATGTTGAAGATAAAATGAAATAGTATTGAATAAAATAAAACTGATGCTTAACAACATTCAAATATTGATTCGCTTTATTCAATATAATCACTATATTTGTTAAATGAATAATCTTAAAATACGTAATAGATGAAACATTTGAATTTTATTTTAGCCGGTTTATTTTTCCTGTGCGGTCTTTGTTGTCGGGCACAGGTGCTTCCTTTGGAAGAAAATGTGGTGTTGAACACCAAGGAAGGACAAATCAAAGGAAAACTGCTTTTGCCCGGTGGGGTGAAAACCTGTCCGGTGGTGCTTATTATAGCCGGATCCGGACCTACGGATATGGATGGTAATTCAGCCATTGGCAATTTGAGGAATAATTCGTTGAAGTTTCTGGCGGAAGGCTTGGCGGCAAACGGCATCGCTTCCTTGCGCTTTGACAAGCGGGGGATAGGAACCAGTGCGTCGGCTGGTAAGGAGGAAGCGAAACTTCGTTTTGAAGATTATGTGAACGATGTAACTGGCTGGATTGATTACCTGTCGAAAGAGAAACGTTTTACGACGATCACGGTGGCAGGACATAGCGAAGGGGCGCTGATTGGAATGTTGGCCTGTCAGAACCGGCCGAAGGTGAAAGGCTATATCTCGATTGCCGGTGCGGGTCGTCCTGCCTACGAGATTATAGAGGCGCAAGTGACCGCTCAACAGAATCCGGAAGCGGTGCGGAAAGAGGTGGCATCCATTAACGGGTCTTTGAAAAACGGCAAGGAAGTGAGTGACGTGCGGCTTATCTGCAATCATTGTATCGGGCTTCTGTCCAGCCTTATTTGATTTCCTGGTTCAAGTATAATCCCCGGACGGTGATTGCTTCCGTCAAGTGCCGGTCCTCATTGTTCAGGGTAAAAATGATATTCAGGTATCGGTGGAGGATGCCGAATTTCTGAAAAAGGGTTGCCCGGCTGCCGAGCTGCTTTTGATTGATAAGATGAACCATGTGCTGAAAGATTGTGAGTCAAAGGCCGTACAGCAGCAGATGCTTACTTATGGGAATCCTTCTCTGCCGGTGAACAATGCTTTGATAGCTTCTGTCAGTACATTTGTGAAAAAACTGAAATGATATGGGAGAAATAAAGAAACGTTTGCCGTTGCAATGCCCTGCGTGTAATGCACCGTTGAGGGTGGGTAGGCTTTTCTGTGGAGAATGCCGCACGGAAGTGTGCGGAGATTTTGAACTGCCTGTGCTGGCACGGCTTTCAGATAAAGAGCAGCAGTTTATTCTTGCGTTTGTCAAATCGAGCGGAAGTTTGAAGGGCATGGCGAAAAGTATGGGGGTCAGTTACCCTACGGTGAGAAATATCTTGGACGATTTAATTGATAGACTTTCTAAAATGGATGAGTAATGGGAAATAAAATGATAGGCAAGCGGTGAATCAGTTATACAGATTGCCGGTATGTGGGCATTGGTATGGGGAGCGTTGGGGGGCCTCATTTCGGTCCGGTCCCAATTCTGCCTGGTGGTGTTATGCGGCAGAGCATTCTGATTGTGTGGCTGTTGTGCATATGTTGATAAATCATTTTTATGGATAAAATAAAAAAGAGGATGCAAAAGTCTTGTTGGAGCTTTGACATCCTCTTCTATGTTATACTGATGCGTTTATTTAATCTTTTCTCGAATCTTGCTAAGATAGGCACGCATCCCCGCAGCATCTTTCTTGTTGATGATATCCAACAGCTCATTTAATTCTGTACGGATACCTTCTACCTGTGCCGGGGTGCGGGGATTGAATAAAATTTCCTGCAACAGGTAGTCGTCTTCGCTTAGTACTCCTTTAGCTATCTTCATGTGGCGTTTGAAAGTAGTACCGGGAGCGTCCTGATGCTTCATCACTGCCGCAAAAACAAAAGTGGAAACAAAAGGGATAGACAGTGAATAGGCCACTGTCTCATCGTGCTCGTCGAAGGTATACTCAAAGATATTCAGACCAAGGTTTTGGTATAAGTCTTTGAAGAAGATTTTACCAAATGGTCGCCTTCGCTGATGATGATGCATTTTCGGTGCTCAGTTTGTCTAGGTTGGCAAATGTGGGACCGAACATGGGGTGAGTAGACACATAACGGAATCCGCATTGGTCATAAAATTCTTTCAGTCCGGTCTTTACCGAGCAATATCGCTGATGATGCAATCCTTGGGGAGAGCAGGCAATACTTGGTGAAAAGCATCCAGTGTATATTTCACGGTTGCCGCATTGATAACCAGTTCGGGCTTGAATTCTTCAATCTCTTCGAGTGTGGTATATCGGTAGGTATTGTAAACAAAACGAAGGCGTTTCGGGTCTACATCAAATACGGCGGTTTCGTGCTGGAAGCTCAATACATCGGTAAAGAAGGAGCCCATTTTACCGGCTCCTAAAATTAATATTCTCATCGGTTTACTTATTTATGATTTCCATTTGTTGCCTTACGCTTTCTTCGTGGATGGCTTCGAATACTTTTTTAATGAAATCTGAGTCCATGCCGCACAGTGAGCCTTGTGCACCGCGCTTGTCTAGAATTTCATTGTAACGGCCTGTCTGCAGAATGGTCATATCATGTTCTTTCTTGAATGTACCGATTTCACGGCAGACACGCATACGTTTTGCCAATACCTCGATAATCTCATTGTCGCAATCATCGATTTGGTTACGCAGTTCACCCAGGTTTTCAGTTGTTTGGGTTTCTTTGCGGATGACCAGCAGATTCAGGATGTAGTCCAGCACATCGGGAGTGACTTGTTGGGCGGCATCGCTCCATGCACAGTCGGGATTGCAGTGTGATTCTACGATTAAGCCGTCAAAACCTAAGTCCATCGCCTGCTGGCAGAGGGGAGCTACCAACTCGCGCTTGCCACCGATATGGCTGGGATCACAGAAAATCGGTAGTTCGGGAATGCGGCGACGCAATTCGATAGGGATATGCCATTGAGGCAGGTTACGGTAAATCTTTTTATCATAAGAAGAGAATCCGCGATGGATAGCACCCAGTTGCTTCAAACCTGCATTATTGATGCGCTCGAAAGCTCCAATCCACAATTCAAGGTCAGGGTTGACAGGGTTTTTAATCAATATAGGAATGTCCACACCTTTCAGAGCATCAGCAATTTCCTGCACGGCAAACGGTTGGCAGTGGTGCGTGCGCCAATCCAAAGCACATCAATACCTGCCTTTAAACATTCGTAAACGTGTTTGGCTGTAGCCACTTCGGTGGCAACATACATACCGGTTTCCTGTTTCACACGTTTCAGCCATGCCAGGCCATCTACACCGATGCCTTCGAAACCTCCCGGTTTGGTACGCGGTTTCCAAATGCCGGCACGGAAAATCTTGATGCCTTTATTGGCCAGCATGAGAGCTGTATCCATAACTTGCTGTTCTGTTTCGGCACTACATGGGCCGGCGATAATCATCGGGCGTTTTTTTTCAATTCCCGGAAGTTCGATGGGTTTTAAATCTAATTCCATAATCTGATATTTTGTTTTGTTACATTATCTTTTTAATTCTTTCCAGTGCTTCAGCCAGTTTTTCTTCTTTGGCACAGAGGGAAATACGTATATAGCGTTTGCCGTTACTGCCGAAGATGAAACCCGGAGTGATGAACACACGTGCTTCGTGCAAAACTTTTTCGGTCAGTTCTTCCACGTCATTGTAAGATTCGGGAATACGTCCCCAAAGGAACATACCTACCTGATTGGGATCAAAGCTACAACCGAGTACTTTCATAATCTCTTCTGCCAGTTGGCGGCGGCGGCTATATACATTGACGTTCGCTTCTTCGTGCCATTCCACACTATTGTTGTAAGCTTGTGCGGCGGCCAGTTGCATGGGGCGGAAAGTTCCTGAATCAATATTACTCTTTATTTTCAATATCCATTGTACAAACTGCGCATTGGTGGCAAGCATTCCCACACGCCAGCCGGGCATATTGTGGCTCTTGCTCATAGAGTTGAACTCGATACAGCATTCTTTGGCTCCGGGCACATTGAGAATACTCAGTGGTTTTTTGTTCAGAATAAAGCTGTATGGGTTGTCGTTTACAATCACAATATTATGGCGGCGTGCAAAGTTTACCAGCTTTTCATAAAGTTCCATCGTGGCGTTCGCTCCGGTCGGCATATTGGGATAAGTTGGTCCACATAATCTTGACGCGGCTCAAGTCCATCTTCTCCAGTTCATCAAAATCGGGTTGCCAATGGTTGTCTTCGCACAGGTTGTAGTTCACAATCTCACTGCCCAATATTTTATTTAAAGAGGTGTAGGTAGGATATCCCGGATTGGGAACTAATACTTGGTCACCAGGATTGACCAATGCCAACGTCACATGCAGGATACCTTCCTTGGAACCGATCAGAGGCTGGATTTCTGTCGCCGGATCAAGATCGACGTGATACCATCGTTTATACCAGTCGGCCATAGCTTTGCGTAGTTCGGGGATGCCGACAGTAGGTTGGTATCCGTGAACATCAGGCGTTTTGCTTGCTCGCACAGTACTTGCACGGTTTCTTCCGAAGGAGGCATGTCAGGGCTTCCGATGCCCAAACTGATTACATTCTTACCTTCGGCATTCATTTGTGCCACTTCTTTCAGTTTACGGCTGAAGTAGTATTCGCTAACATTCGCCAGACGGTTTGCCGGCTGAATATTATATGGTTGATGTTCCTTCTGCATATTCTCCTAATATTTTAAGTTCTTTTGTCAATGGTGAAACGGCGTCGATAGATTGCTTGTATCTTAAATAATCATTGAAGATCACGTCTACGTAGAACAGATATTCCCATTCTCGGCCTATAATCGGTAATGATTGAATCTTGGTCAGGTTTATTTTATAGAAAGAAAAGATAGAGAGCACTTGCGACAGGCTTCCTTCGTTGTGGGGGAGGGAGAAGACGATATTGGCCTTGTTTACTTCGAACGTTCACGTAAGTCATCGGCTTTCCATGGGTCGGCCACTACAAGGAAACGCGTGAAGTTGTGTTTGTTTGTTTCGATGCCTTCTTCCAATACTTTCATTCCGTACAAATCGGCGGCGTATCTGGAGCAGATAGCGGCGTGTCCTTTCAGATTTTCCCGTTTGATGGCTTCCGCACTTCCTGCCGTATCTTCCGTTTCTACTATCTTCAGTTTCGGATGTTGCATCAGGAATTCACGGCATTGTGCCAAGGCAACGGGGGTGGGAGTTGACTTCTGTCAGTGTTTCCCAATTGTCGTCCGGCAAGCACATGAAGCTGTGTTTGATGCGTAGTTTGTGTTCGCCGACAATGGTCATGCCGCTTTCGCGCAGTAACTCATAGTTGTGCAGCAAACTGCCTGCAATGGTGTTCTCGATAGCGAGCATACCAATTACATTGCTATCCTGCTTTATGTTCGCAAAGACTTCTTCGAACGTGGAACAGCAGATTAGTTCGATCTCTTCTCCGGGGAAGAACTTGTGGGCGGCAATGTCGTGATACGAGCCCGGTACACCTTGTATTGCTATCTTTTTCATTCGTATATATATTATAAAAAAATCCCGCTTCTGCCGGAAGCGGGATTTCGTTGTTATTATCACATTGATTTATTCGTTGTTTAACGTATACATACAAATTCCCGCTTCACTTTGTTGCTAAAGTAAAAGTAATAAAAGAAGAAAAAGTATGTATTGTATAATGCTTTCATTTTGTTCTTATTGTTATTGAATACGCTGCAAAGTAATATATTTCTAGCCAAAAACAAATAAATAAGAAGTTTTTTTTCAAATTTTTTTTAGACAGTGCCTGTTTGGCTCCTGCTTTCCATAATTCCCGGCATCTGTTGTAAAGCCCAATCTACTAATCCTTCTATATGTGGTATTAAGCTTTTCCCTCTTTCTGTCAGTTCATATTCTACTCGTGGCGGAACTTCGGCATATACTCTCCGGCTCACTAGTCCGTCAGTTTCCAGTGTGCGCAGGGTTACAGTCAGCATGCGTTGTGAGATATCGGCTATTGTCTTATGAATATCGCAAAATCGCATGGTTCCGTTAGCATTTAATGTGATAAGAACTAGCATAGACCACTTATCACCAAGCCTGCACAATACATTCCGTACAGGACAATTATCATCCGGATGAAAATTTTTCATTTTTTAATATTTCCTATTTCCTTGTCGTTCAACAATGGTTACCTCTATGTAAGTTCCTTATCTACAGGTGCCTTCTTGTTTTTTGGAAGAAGGATACTTACATTTGTATCACAAAAGTAATAAACTTACTAAAGATAACTATTGTTTTACTAGATAAATTTATTGTTTCACTTATAATTAGTTAAGATTATGGCAAAGAAAGTAGCTGTTTTAGCAGTAAATCCGGTGAACGGATTCGGTTTGTTCCAATATTTGGAAGCGTTTTTTGAAAATGCTATATCCTATAAGGTGTATGCAGTGGCGGAAACAAAGGAAATTAAAACAAACTCGGGTATTGAATTGGTGGCCGATGATGTGATTGCAAATCTTATAGGGCATGAGGATGATTTTGATGCTTTGGTTTTTGCCTGTGGGGATGCGGTTCCTGTATTTGCTCAAAATGCGGATAAACCTTATAATGTGGACTTGATGTCGGTCTTGAAGGCATTTGCGGGAAGGGAAAGATCCTGATAGGTCATTGTGCTGCAGGCCTGCTGTTTGATTTTGCTGGAATTACAGAGGGAAAGAGATTAGCTGTGCATCCTTTGGCGAAACCAGCTGTAAGTAAAGGGATGGCTACTGATGAGAGATCGGTTGTTGATGGTAATTTTTATACAGCACAAAGTGAAAATTTTGTTTGGACAATGATGCCTCAGGTAATTGAAGCCTTGAAAAAATAAGGGAATTAATATCGCCCAATGTAGAAATTTCCTATATTTGGGCGACAATTCCTAAAAATAGAAACAATGAGATACAATTTTGATAAAGTGATAGATCGCAGCGGTACGTCTGCTGAGAAAGTAGAAGGGCTGAAGCATATTTGGGGACGTACGGATTTGATTCCTTTATGGGTGGCTGATATGGATTTTGCCACAGCTCCTTTTGTAACAGATGCTATCCGTAAACGTTGCGAAAATGAAGTTCTAGGGTATACAGGTAAACCAGATAGCTATTATAATGCGATTATAAACTGGGTAAAACAGCGTTATGATCTGGTTGTGGCCAAGGAAATGATAAATTTTGTTCCCGGCATTGTACCAGGTATCGGTATGGCTATGAATTGTTTTACTCAGAAAGGGGATAAGGTAATGATTCAACTCCTGTTTATCATCCTTTTGCATGGGTTACTACTCGTAATGAGCGCACTTTGGTTACCAATCCGTTAAAATGGGAAAACGGCATGTATCGTATGGATTTGGATACTTTTCGTGAACAGATTAAAGGTTGTAAGCTGTTTATTTTATGTAATCCTCATAATCCGGGTGGCGTTGTGTGGACTGAAGCAGAGTTACGAGCGATAGCTGATATCTGTTATGATGAGAAAGTATTGGTCTTCTCGGATGAAATTCATGCGGATTTGACTTTACCTCCTCATACACATCGTCCTTTTGCTACTGTCAGTGAAAAGGCTCGAATGAACTCTGTTACTTTTATGTCTCCTAGCAAGGCTTTTAATATGCCGGGACTATCTGCCTCACATGCTCTTATTTTTAATGAAGATTTGCGTAAACGCTTCCGTATCTATATGGATGCCGGTGAGTTGGATATGGGACATGTCTTTGCTTTTCTTTCTGTTGAGGCTGCTTATAGTCATGGTACGGAATGGCTTGACCAATGTTTGGCGTATATACAAGGAAATATAGATTTTGTAGACGATTTTTTGAAAAATTCATGCACCTAAATCAAGCCATTCGTCCGGAGGCTTCTTATTTAGTTTGGTTGGATTGCCGTGAACTGGAGTTGAGCCAGAAAGATTTGAATGAATTCTTTGTAGATAAAGCACATTTGGCATTGAATGACGGGGAAATGTTTGGTAAGGAAGGCATTGGCTTTATGCGTTTAAACGTGGCAAGTCCGCGTTGTATCATTGAAAAGGCGATGAAACAACTGGCGGATGCTTATCAACTATATATAAAGTGATTATTTTAAGTATTGCGTCTTGAAAATATTCACGCATAAATGAAGATGGATAACAATAACGGTCCGAATATGACACCCATGAATCCGAATAAAGAAAGTCCGATGACTACTCCAAAAATGGTGATGAGTGGATGGGTGTCTGCCATCTTCTTTTGCAGAATAAAACGGATGAGATTATCAATGTTTGTTACAATTAATCCACAATAAAGAAGTAATCCGATGGCATGTGTCCAATCTCCTGAAAGAGCAAGATAGGCAGCTAGCGGGAACCATACCAATGCTGTTCCTACAATAGGAATGACGGTGGCAAAGCAGGTCAGGAAGCCAAACAATAGCGCGCTGGGTACATCAAACAAATAGTAGCCTAATGTAGCTATTCCTCCTTGAATGACTGCCAGTAAGGGAATACCTATTGCATTACTTCTGACAATCATATTAATTTCTTTCAGTACATTTTTTTTGTTTGTATCGCTGAAAGGAAGTAACTCATAGATGTATTTTTCCATTTGAATTCCGCCAATTAGCATGAAATAGAGAACAAAGACCAATACGAAAGCATTAACGGCAAAGCTACTGATACTTCCCATCAGAAACTGTCCGATGGCAGGAAGAATTGAGGCTATGGATGAAATGTTTTCCGCATTTAGTAAGTCATATCCCGTCTTGGTATGGAGCCAATCGGCAAGATTGGTTACCGTATGGATAAAACCTGTCGTATCTACGTTTACCGTCTGTAATTTATTGATTAATAACCATACGGCCAATGATAAAGGTACAAGAAAGCACATAATAGCTTCTATCAAGAGTAAAATGGCTGTAATGCTTTTTTTGAAATGCTTTTCTTGGGTAAGATAAAACATTTGTTTTCTTACCATAATGTAATGGTGCATGCTCCTAAAATACCTCCCATGAAAGGAGACATTTTTATAAATAAAATAAGTCCTAATCCCAGTATAATGGTGATAAGGGAATATTTCCAATACTGTTCTTTTACGCTCATGTGTTTTTTGCTTATTTTGTATATAAATAAACAATAAAACGAATTGAAATGTTCCGCTTTTAAAACGGAACATTCTTAGTCATGTTTTCATAATTATTGTATTGACCGCTAATATTAATTTCATTTTCAGGAGCCAGTTCTATTGCTTTCTTCATATCTTCCACAGATCCGTCTTTGTCTCCTTTAAGTAATTTGATACGTCCTCGTTCATGATATGCTTTGGCAAAGTTTGGATTGATTTCAATGGCTTCATCATATATAGCCAATGCTTTGTCAATCTTTGTTTGCCAGATATAGTTCGCCTGACAGGATATAGGCCTTTTCATTGAACGGATTGAGTGACAATACTTGATTAAAACATTCTTGTGCTTGTTCCGGTTCATTGGTGGCGGCTAGAATTTCTCCTTTCAAGAGCAAGGC
>ENA-OQCS01001420-OQCS01001420.1-human-gut-metagenome-genome-assembly--contig:-NODE-1420-length-12367-cov-2.074346_pt1 | contig 12367 bp, 22 predicted proteins | sample MGYA00242757_ERZ504575 | MGnify/ENA primary metagenome ERZ504575 (study PRJEB26092, sample SAMD00036297) | human gut metagenome | host: Homo sapiens | study: EMG produced TPA metagenomics assembly of...
CCCATGACTTATTATGCAATTGCCTAACGGCTATGAAACAATGCTGGGTGACCGCGGTATGAATATTTCCGGTGGTCAGCGTCAGCGCATTTCTATTGCCCGGGCAATATTGAAGAACCCGCAGATTCTGATTCTCGACGAGGCAACCTCTGCACTCGATACGGAAAGCGAGCGCGTGGTACAGGAGGCTCTGGACCGCCTGATGGTAGGCAGAACGTCCTTTGTTATTGCGCATCGTCTTTCGACGATTAAAAATGCTGATAAGATTATGGTTTTGGAAAATGGCCAGCTTATCGAGCAGGGTAACCATGATGAGCTGATGGCTATGGACGGGCTGTACGCGCATCTGTATAAGATTCAGTATCGCAGCAAGGAAGTCAAGTAAGGCGAAAAGAGGTTAGTAAATGTATATACTCTACAATATTCTTATTTTAATAGTGCTGGTAATTTTTATTGTCCCCTATTACACTTACCGCCTGTTTACAGAAAAAGGCTTCGCCTTGCGCTTTAAGCAGAGCCTCGGTTGTGTAGATGAAGAGGATATTGCCAAGGTTGCCGGCAAGGACTGCGTATGGATTCATGGTGCATCCGTAGGCGAAATTGTTGCCACCAGCCCGCTTGTTAAACAAATCCGCAAGGAAATGCCCGAGCGCCCGGTATTGGTATCTGCCTTTACCGTAGGCGGTTATAACATGGCCAAGCAGATTATTCCCGAAGCAGATGCTATTATCTACTTCCCGCTGGATTTACCGTTTGTTGCGGAATCTCTGGTCAAGCGTATTCACCCCGGTGTCTTTATGCCGGTAGAAACAGAGCTGTGGCCTAATTTCCTGCGCGCTATCCGCGAACGTCATATACCTGTAATGATGGTAAATGGCCGTATCTCCGAAAAATCCGTAAAAAATTACAAATATCTTTATGGTACTGGGATGATATGCTAAATACTGTAACCCGTTTTTGCATGCAGTCCAGCATTGATGCCGATTATATTGCGCATCTCGGTGCCGACCGCAGCAAAATCTTTGTTACCGGTAATACAAAATTTGACCAGACCTATGCGGAGGTTACGCCGGAGGATTTGGCGAAATACCGCTTTGAGCTGGGATTGAAAGAGGATTATCCTATTATCGTTGCCGGCTCTACGCATCCCGGCGAAGAAAAGGTGCTGTTTGAATCCTTCAAGTGCATCCGTAAAAAATATCCGCATGCACGTCTGATTATCGCACCGCGTAAAACTGCCAGAGCAGATGAAATTGCCAAGCTGGCAAGCCATTACGGCTATGAAACAGGCTTTCGCTCCAAGATGCTGGAGAAAAGCGGTGAGCGCAAGGAATATCCTTTGCTGATTATCGATACCATCGGTGAGCTGGGACGTATTTATGCTGTCGGCGATGTTGTTTTCGTCGGCGGTTCCTTCAGCAATACCGGCGGTCATAACGTACTGGAGCTGCTGCCCATGCCAAACCGATTCTCGTCGGCCCGAGCATGCAGAACTTTAAGGATTCCTATGCACTGTTGAGCAAGGTTAAGGCCTGCAAGATGGTTAACAATAACGATGAACTGACGAAGGAAATGCTGGATATTCTGGGCAATGACGAGCGTCGCACGCAGATGGGTGCAGCTTCCCTGCAGGTTATCAAAGAGAACCGCGGAGCGGATGTGCGCAGCATCCATTATCTCAAGGAACTGCTTGATTTAACTGCTGTGCCTGCCCGTGAATACAAAAGCTATCCGATTAATACGCGTAACCTGACGGATGAAGGCGGCGGACGCCTGCGTCACGGTGATGCGATTATCCAATATGTTATGCAGGTTGCCTATGGTCCGGAAACTCCGTTCTTCGGCTGGCTGTTGCTGGCAGTTCTGCGTGGCATGTCTTATTTATACGAATTCGGCGTTTGCTGCAAGCTGTCTATGTATAATTGCGGCCTGCTGCACAGAGAAAAGCTGAACTGCTGCGTTATCTCTATCGGTAATATTACCGTCGGTGGCACCGGTAAAACTCCTACCGCCCAGAAGATGGCGGCAATTATCAAGTCTATGGCTATCGCGTTGTTATCCTGAACCGCGCTACCGTTCGCATTGGGGCAAGGAGCTGGGCGTAGTTTCCGACGGCAATAAGATTTTCATGACTGCCTATGAAGCAGGTGACGAAGCTTACCTGATGGCCAAGACTTGCCGGGTATTCCGGTAATCATCGGCAAAAACCGTGCCGTTACCGGCCGTTATGCCGTTGAAAAGCTGAATGCCGAGGTTATCATTATGGACGATGGCTATCAGCACTGGCAGCTGGAGCGCGACCTGGATGTCGTATTGGTAGATACGCTGAATATGTTCGGCAACGGCTGTGTGCTGCCGCGCGGTACTCTGCGTGAGCCGCTCGAAAACCTGAGCCGCGGCGATTGTTCCTGCTGACCAAAACCGACCAGAGCAGCAAGCTGAGCCGCATTCAGCTGCGTCATACTATTGCCAAATATAATACAAGGCACCGATAGTAGAAAGTATTCACCATCCGAAAAACTTTGTGGAAATTGCCGACTGGTACAAGGGTATTTCCGAAAATATCAAGGATCTGGAAGAGCTGCGCGGCAAGGATGTTATGGTTTTTTCTGCAATCGGCAACCCGTCATCCTTCGAACAGACTCTCTCCAGTATCGGTTTGAATATCATGGAGGCTGTACGCTATCCAGACCATCATGATTACGGTATGCTGGAAATGCAGTACATCAACGAGCGTGCCAGCAGCCTAAAGGCTGTAGCAATGGTTACTACAGCGAAGGATGCTGTTAAGATACCGACTGAATTTATTTATTCTGCCCGCGAAATTCCTTTGTATATCCTGAATATGGATATCTGCATTACCGAGGGTATGGATAAGTTCAAAGAATATATTGATCATGCCATTAAAAAGGAGCTTGATAAAAAATGAAGTTTTATGCGTAATTCCCGCACGTTATGCTTCTACCCGTCTTCCGGGCAAACCGCTTTCCCTGATTGCCGGCAAGCCGATGATTCAGCACGTTTATGAGCGTGCCTGCCAGGCTAAGCTGCCGGACGAGGTAGTTGTAGCTACCGATAATGAGCTTGTCAAAAAGGCTGTAGACGGCTTTGGCGGCAAAGCTATGATGACCTCTCCCGACCATCCGAGCGGTACCGACCGTTTGGCCGAAGTAGCTTTGAACTATCCCGATGTTGATGTTATCGTCAACGTACAGGGTGATGAGCCGATGATTCCGCCTGAGGTTATTGACCGTCTGGCTGAATGCTTCACCGGTGACAGCGAGCTGCAGATGGCAACATTGAAGGTTGCTATGAACGAGGAGGATTACAACAATCCTGCTGCCGTAAAGGTTGTAACCGATCTTAACGGCTATGCACTGTACTTCTCCCGCAGCCTGATGCCGTATCCGCGCAATAAGCCGGAGGGCTACAAGGTTTACAAGCATGTAGGTATTTATGCTTACCGCCGCAGCTTCCTGCTGAAGTATGCAGCACTGCAGCCGACACCGCTGGAAAGAGCGGAAAGCCTGGAGCAACTGCGTGCGTTGGAAAATGGTTATAAGATTAAGTTCTGGAAAGCGATTTCCAGGGCATCGGTGTTGATACCCCCGAGGATTTGGCAGCAGTCAACGAGCTGTTTGCTAAAATGAATAAATAAGCTGGAGGATACTTATGCAAATCGTTAAGTTGGTAATTATGAAGTAGGTCAGGGCCATCCCCTGATGCTGATGGCCGGTCCCTGCGTGCTCGAAGGCTATGAGCGCAGCCTGATGATTGGTCAGCGTACAAAAGCAATCTGCGACAAGCTGGGCATTCCCTATGTATTTAAGGCTTCCTTTGATAAGGCTAACCGTTCCTCTTATGCTTCCTTCCGCGGACCCGGCATTGAAGAGGGCTTAAAGCTTCTGGCACAGATTAAAAAAGATCTTGGTGTTCCTGTTGTAACCGATATCCACGAGCCCTGCAGGCTGAAAAGGCTGCCGAGGTTGTAGATATTCTGCAAATCCCGGCTTTCCTGTGCCGTCAGACCGATTTGGTTTATGCAGCTGCCAAAACCGGCAAGACTATTAATGTAAAAAAAGGTCAGTTCCTGGCACCTTGGGACATGAAAAATGTTATCAAAAAGGTTGAGGAAGCAGGCAATCATAACATTATGCTTACTGAACGCGGTGCAAGCTTCGGCTACAACACACTGGTAACCGATATGCGCGGTCTGGCCATTATGCGTGAGCTTGGTTATCCCGTAGTTATGGATGCTACTCACAGCGTACAGATTCCCGGCGCCAAGGCACCTCCAGCGGTGGTCAGAGCCAGTATGTTCCGCATATGGCACGTGCTGCTGCGGCTGTAGGCATTGATGCACTGTTCTTAGAGGTGCATGATAATCCGGCAGAAGCACTGAGTGACGGCCCGAATATGGTTAAGCTGGATAATCTGGAAAAATTATTGACCGACGTGCTGGCAATCGACAAGATTGTACGTGGCTAAAGGTAGGGTGATAACATGGAAGCAATGCTAAAGCATGCACAGGATGTTCTGCGCATGGAGGCAGAAGCAATTTTAGAGCTGGTGCCGCGTGTAGATGAAAATTTTGCTGCGGCAGTAAATTATTTTAGATTGTCAGGGCCGTACCGTTATTACTGGTATGGGTAAATCCGGCCTGATCGGCCGCAAAATGGCTGCAACCTTTGCCAGCACCGGCACACCGTCCTTTTATCTGCATCCTGCAGAGGGTATTCACGGTGACCTGGGCATGGTTACGGAAAGCGATGTTGTTATTGCTCTCTCCAACAGCGGTGAAACAGGCGAGGTTTTGAATATCCTGCCGTCCTTGCGCCGCATCGGTGCCAAGATTATCGCTATGGTTGGCAAGCCTGATTCAACACTTGGCAAGAATGCCGACGTTGTACTTAATGTAGGTGTCAGCAAGGAGGCCTGCCCGCTTGGCCTAGCTCCGACAAGCAGCACGACCGCAGCGCTGGCCTATGGTGATGCGTTGGCTTTGGCGCTGCTCAAAAAGCATAACTTTACCGCAAGTCAGTTTGCTATCTTCCATCCGGGCGGCAGCTGGGACGCAAACTGCTTTTGACCGTAGGCAGCATTATGCATAAGGGCGAGGAGAACCCGACTGTACTGGCGGATACCAAGGTACAGGACGCTTTGTTTGTTATTACCGACAAAGGTCTGGGTGCTGTATCCGTTGTTGATGCGGACGGCGTTATGCAGGGCGTGCTTACCGACGGTGATATCCGCCGCGGTCTGAGCAAGGGTGTTGATTTCCTGCAGCGTCCTGTTTGCGAGCTGATGACGAAGTCTCCGAAAACTATTACCGAAGACAAGCTGGCAGCACAGGCTCTGCATCTTATGGAAAGCAACAAGCCGAAACCGATTACAGTATTGCCTGTTATTGACAAAGATAATAAGGTTATCGGTCTGCTGCATATGACCGACCTTGTAAGGCAAGGAGTGGTATAATGATCAGCTGGTTCGACGATGCACAGGATGAGGATGACGAATTTATAGAAGCAGCTAAAGCAATCAGACTGCTGGCTTTGGATGTTGACGGCGTACTGACCGACGGAACTATCTATATTGCGGCAGACGGAGAATGCTTTAAGGGCTTTAACGCAAAGGATGGCATGGGCATCAGCTGTGCTTTGCGCAATGGTCTTGATGTAGCAATTATTACCGGACGCAAAAGCGAGATTATCCACCGCAGAGCTGAGGAGCTGGGCATAACAACCATTATCGAAGGCGCGAAGGATAAGCGTGAAGCGCTGCGTTCCTTGAGAAGGCTGCGCGGACTGTCGGTAGAAGAGGTTGCTTATGTACGATGACCTCAATGATTTGCCGGCCTTTGCCGAGAGTGGTCTGACATTTGCTCCCGATGATGCTGCAGAAGATGTGTATGATGCAGCTGATATCGGTTTGGATAATCCTGGCGGCAGAGGTGCTGTCCGCGAAGCAATAGAGTATATTTTAGCTGCTCAGGATAAATGGGAAAAAAATTGTTGCTTCATATGAGCAAGCTGGACAAGGAGATAGACAATAATGTGGCTTTATTATTTATTAAAAACAATGAGTACCGTAATTTCCTGGCTGCCCTATAAGGCAGTTGTGGTTATCGGTAAGGGTATGGGCCACCTCTATCATAAAATTGCCAAAAAGCAGCGTGTGCGTGCAGAGGAAACTATCCGCGAGCGCTTAGGCTATAGTCAGGAGCAGGCCGAGGCTACAATCAAATCGCTGTTTGTGAAGCTTGGCATAACCTTTATGGAAATTATGTATATGCCGGCGTTGAACAAGGACAATATCCGCGGTCTGGTAACCTTTGACCGTCCGGAGGTTCTGTGGGATGCGCTTAAGGAGAAGCATGGCGTTGTTATGCTGGCCTGCCATATGGATAACTGGGAATGGCTGGGCGCTGCACTGGCGCTGAACGGCTTCCCGCTGAGTGCGGTAGAAAAACCGCAGCCTAACCGTGTTTACAGCGATTTTATGAATGAGCTGCGCAAGGGCGTAGGCCAAGAAATTTTTTCGCGTGGTACAAGTGAAATCCTCGGCTGTGCGCGTGCTATGAAGAAGGGCCGTATGCTGGGTCTGATAGCTGACCAGGACGGCGGCTATGACGGCATCTTCGTTCCTTTTTGGGCAAGATGGCATCAACGCCTAACGGACCGGCATATTTTTCCCGTAAATTCAAAGCACCTATTGTGCCGATTTTTATAGTACGTAAGCCTGACGCTATGGCCATAAAGCGATTGTACGCGACCCTATCCATTATGAATTCACCGGCGACCAAAAGCTGGATGATTATAATGTTACCCTGAAAATGACTCAGGAAGTTGAAAAAATAATCAAGGAATATCCTGATAACTGGTTGTGGTTCCAGCATCGCTGGAATACACCATACACCCCACAGGAGGAGGAAAAGCAGCCAGATGAAAAATAAGAAAGTAATTCTGTCAGTATTGGCAGGCATTGTAATTGCCAGTGCAATTATTGCCTGGCTGATGCTGAGCGGCGATAAACCTATAACTGTAAAACCGGGTGATGGTGTTACAGCGCAGATTAATGCTTCCTTAAAAAACAGTATGGTTAAAAGGGAAAAGGATGGCAAAAAGCTGTGGGAGTTTACAGTAGAAGAGGTTGTTAACGATAAGGCTAAAAACACAGCCTATCTGAAGGGCATCAAAGGCAAAGTTTATCGTGCGGACGGCAGCTTTATCGATATTTCTGCCGATAAAGGCAGTGCCGGCATGAAGAGCAATGACTTTTTCCTGGAGGGTAATATTAAGGCTATACTGAATACCGGCGGCGAGCTTTATGCCGATAAAATAAGCTGGAATCAGGAAAAAGAGCTTATTACGGCAACAGGACATTTTAAAATGCATAAGGATGCCTATACCGCAACTGCGGATAGTGCTGTAACTACCAGTGCTTTTAAGCATATTAAGCTTAAGGGTAATGCTAAAGTGGAGAAAGGCGGCGAATAAGATGGCTTACAAAAATAGATTACTGCTGACAATGGCTGCAGCCATGCTGGCAGCAGGCATAACAGCAACTGCTTTTGCGGCTCCCGGCAATTTCAGCGTTCAGGCTGATGAGCTGGAGTATGACCTGGGCAGCGGTGAAGCTGTAGCAAAAGGAAATGTTGTACTGATGCAGGATGGCGGCAGAGCTACTGCCGATTATGCCAAATTCAACAGCAAAAGCAAGAGCGGTGTTTTAACCGGCAATGTTATTGCCGACCGTGATGATGCACATATTGTGTGCAATGAGTTTATTGTGCATAATGAAAATGATTTGTCTGCCGGTAGCGTGCCATGATTACCAAGGGCGGCAAAAGCCTGAGCTCTGACAGAGTTGATTATTACAAGGCGCGCGAATTTGCCGAAACAATCGGCGGCTGGGCACGTCTTACCGACAGCGACGGCAGTGTGCTGAATGCGGCAAAGATTGATTATAATATGGCACAGGGAGTTGCCAATGCATACGGTGGTGTTGATATCCGCAGTGATGCACGCAGCCTGACTGCTTCTGCTGACAGTGCAGTCTACAAAACCGATAACAGCGGTTATGTAGAGCTTATCGCAATGCCAAAGCAACTCAGAACGCAACAGCGTTGCCGGTGATAAACTGCGTCTTACCAATACCAACGTGGCTATTGCTGACGGTAATGTAGATATTATCTATATTCCGGAAAAGCAGCCTGCGCTGCCCGGTAAAGAAAAACAGGGCGCAGATGATAAAGCTTTAGCCTAAGAAGCGGAGGGCAAAGTTTTGGTTATAACAACAGATAATCTGGTAAAAATTTATAATACCCGTCACGTTGTTGACGGAGTAAGCATCAGCGTAGAGCAGGGCAGCGTAGTAGGACTTCTCGGTCCTAACGGTGCCGGCAAGACGACAACCTTCTATATGATTGTCGGTATTGAAAAGCCTGATGCTGGTACCGTGATGCTCGACGGCAAGGATATTTCCGCAATGCCCATGTATGAAAGAGCGCGTGCCGGTATCGGCTACCTGCCGCAGGAGGCTTCTATTTTCAGCAAAATGACGGTAGAAGACAATATCATGGCGATTCTGGAAACAACTGATCTGAATGCATCCGAGCGAGAAGCGAAGATGAACGCTCTGCTGGATGAGTTCCGTCTGAATCATGTGCGCAAGAGCGAGGGCAAGGCGCTTTCCGGCGGTGAACGCCGCCGCGTAGAGATTGCCCGTGCGCTGGCTACAGACCCGGCTTCATTCTGCTGGACGAACCGTTTGCCGGCATCGATCCTATTGCCGTAGCGGATATCCAGGGCATGATTGCGCATTTGGCACAGCGTGGCATCGGTGTGCTGATTACGGACCATAACGTCCGTGAAACACTGAGCATTGTTGATAAGGCCTATATTTTGGCCGAAGGTCATATTTTACTGCATGGCGACAGCGAAACAATCGCTAATGACCCTGTTGCCCGTAAATATTACCTTGGCGATAACTTTAGCATGTAACAGGAGGAAGAAAAGTGCGCTTACGATTATTAGACCGTTATGTACTGAAGGAGCTTTTATACCCCTTCGTTTTCGGCATTGCTGCTTTCTCCAGTATTTTTATTGCCAGCACGATGCTGTTTAAAATTACGCAATACATGACTAAATACGGTGCTCCGTTGGAGACTGTAGCCCGTTTGTTTATGTATAATCTGCCGGAGGTTATCAACTATACCTTCCCGATGTCTATGCTGCTGGCAGCGCTGATGGCTTTTGGCAAGCTTTCCGGCTCCAGTGAGATTACGGCAATGAAGGCCGGCGGTGTCAGCTACTACCGTATTGTTGCGCCGGTGCTGGTTGTTGGCTTCTTTGTCAGCATGTTTTCCATGGTGTGGGCAGAAAAGGTAGTGCCCACCTCTAAAGCGAAGGCATCGATAATCCTGAATGAGGAAATCCGCCACAATACGCGCCCCACAACTCAGAATCATATTATCATCAAAACTATCAGCGGTGATACCCAACGTGTTACCTATGCTAATAAGTTTGATGAAAAGCTTGGCAAGATGACCGATATCACTATCGAAGAGTTTAATAAAGGCAAAATTGCCCGTATTCAGACCGCCAAGGAAGGCTATTGGGAAAACGGCAGCTGGCGTATCGTAGACGGTAATGTTTTTGCGCTGGACGATAAGGACGGCGTACAAAGCAGTGCCAAATTCAAGGAACAGATTATTCCTTTGAATTTCTCGCCGAAGCAGATTTCCTGGGAGCAAAAGGAGCCTGAGGAAATGACTATCCGCGAATTACGCGAATATATCAGCATGCTGGAAGAACAGCATACCTCGGCAGCACGTCAGTGGTGCGAAATCTTTATGAGAATCAATATTCCGCTGGCAAGCTTCTTCTTTGCAATGATCGGTGCTTGTCTGGGAACTCAGAAGCAGCGTACCAGCTCTTCTATAGGTTTGGGCATCAGTATCATCGTAATATTTATTTATTACGCAATAATGACCTTCACCACCGGTTTGGGCAAGGGTGGTGCAATGCCGCCGCTGCTGGCCTGCGCATTGCCTAACATTCTTGCTTGGGTGTCGGCGTTATCTGATGAAAAGAAAAATGCCTAAAGACTTGGATGAGTAAGTCATGGAGGTGAGTACTTGGTAGGTATAAAGATTAATTATCATTATGGCCATTTGTAGGTGGCCTTGATTGCCTATCTGCCGATAAAATGGGCAGTAAAATAGGCAAAAAAGAATGTCGGTATTTGGCTTGCGTCCAAAGCATACGTCCATATTACTTACGGTACTCGGCGGTACTATTATTGCTGTTCTGACTATCAGTGTTATGGCAATAGCATCACAGAGTGCGCGCACAGCTTTGTTCGGCATGGAAAAAATTCAGCAGGAGCTTAAGCTTTTAAACCAAGAAAAGGCAGATACAACTGCTGCACTTGAACAGGCTAAAGGCAAGGTTAACGAGCAGAACAAAAAAATCAGTGAGCTTGATGCTAAAATCCAGGAAGCAGTTGCCGAAAATGATGCAATGGAAATCAAGCTGGCCCAGGTTAATGACATGTACAGCCAGGCACAGAATGAGGTAAATTCGCTTACACATTCCAAGCTGCAGCTGACGAATGAAATTGACGAGCTGGAAAAAACTACCGAGCTCTGCGTAAGGGTATCATCAATATGCGTGAAGGCCAGGTTTATTACCGCGCCGGTGAAGTTGTTTTTGCCGGTGTTATGCGTGGCGGTCTGAAGCATAAAGAAAATATAATTCAGATGAACTGGCTGCTGCAAAATGCAAATGAAGCAGCATTGCAGCGCTTGGGTGTTATCCACGATGAACAAAAGCCTCTGCAGGCTATCTGGATTGGTAAAAACGTTGTCGATAATGCTGTAGCAAGACTGGATAAAAGCAAGGGTAATATGCTTTTCCGTATCCGCGCTGTTGCTAATATCATAGTTGGCGAGCTGGCAGTATGCGATATTGAAATGGTAGATAATCAGCTCATTTATCCTGACGGAACCTTGATTTTCAGTGAGCAGTATAATCTTGGTAATAACGGCCCGAGCTATGAAAGCGTGCTTATGGAATTCTTGACGCAGATTAACCATAATGCGGTAAAGGCCGGTGTGCTGCCTGATCCGATGACGGGGAAGGTTGGCAGTATGGATGCTGCTACTATGATTGAAGCAGCTAATTCAATGCGTCGCACCAGAGGCAGCTTTATTCTGCGTGCTTATGCTAAAGGCGATATTACGACAGCCGGACCTGTAAGGGTAAGGCTGGAGGTGGTTCCGGTCAATGAGTAATTATCTTGGCGTAGATCCGGGGCGCAGCAAAACAGGATTGGCATTAGTTGCCGCTGATGGCAAAATCCTGAGCCTGCATATTGCGATGACGGATAATCTGGCTGCAGAGCTGCGACAGTTTGTCGGTTCAGCTAAGCTGCAGGGAATTATTATGGGCAACGGCACAAATAATAAGGCTATAGGCGCAGTTTTGCGTGAGCTTTATCCGGATTTGGTACCGGAGCTTGTCGGTGAAGCATACAGTACGGAAGAAGCTCGTAGCCTGTATTGGCAGGAAAATCCTCCTAAGGGTTGGCGTAAGCTGGTGCCGCTAGGTCTTTTGGTGCCGCCGGAGCCGCTCGATGCATATGCTGCTGTTGTGCAGGTGCGCAGATGGTTAAAGAAACATGAGGAAATGGATTAATGAATAAGCTTGGCGATTTAAGCTGTAACGAATTTTTAACTGAGCTTGCAAGCGCTGCGCCCGCCCCCCGGTGGCGGCGGCGGCGCTGCAATGGCCGGAGCTTTGGCGGCGGCGCTTGCTTCTATGGTTGCTAATCTGACAATTGGCAAAGAAAAGTTTGCCGACCGCGAGCCGGAGGTCAAAGAGCTGCTGGAGCAAGCGGAAGCAGAACGCGTACGTCTTTTGACGCTTGTAGATGAGGATGCGGCTGTATTCAACAGCTTTATGAGTTGTTATAAGCTGCCTAAGACTACTGATGAAGAAAAGGCTGCGCGTACAGCGGCAATACGTGCCGCTGCAAAGCAGGCAGCGACTGTACCGCTGAATATTGCCCGCAGCTCCTTTGCTGTACTGAAGCTGGCAGACAGGTTGGTAGTGGCAGGAAACCCGGGCGTGATTACGGATGGTGCCTGCAGCGGTTTGCTGGCGCGCGCTGCACTGCGCTGTGCGGAGTACAACGTGCGCATTAACCTGGGACTGACTAAGGATGAGGTGTGGAACGCGCAGGCTGCAGCAGACCTGAAGAAGCTTTTGGCAGATGCCGAAGCGTTGGAAACACGTTTGCTTGCAGTAACGGATAAAGCATTGCAATAAGGCTTTATTGCTTGGTGCTTTGTAAGTACTTGACG
>ENA-OQCS01001421-OQCS01001421.1-human-gut-metagenome-genome-assembly--contig:-NODE-1421-length-12347-cov-5.423159_pt1 | contig 12347 bp, 18 predicted proteins | sample MGYA00242757_ERZ504575 | MGnify/ENA primary metagenome ERZ504575 (study PRJEB26092, sample SAMD00036297) | human gut metagenome | host: Homo sapiens | study: EMG produced TPA metagenomics assembly of...
TGCACGTGCAGACGCTTCGCCAAAAACTGGGCGAGCATGCCAGCGCCATCGAGACCGTGCGCGGCGTGGGCTACCGCTTGGCCGAGCCTTCTGCCGGTGATGGTGCCGAAGGTGACGACACCGCGGCCACCGCATCGGAGGAGTAACCCGTGGTCTTCGCCCCCCAGGGAAAACATACGCTGTCGCACCGCGTTTTTGTGACGATCTTTGTCTGCGCCATGGCGGTTATCGTGGCGTTTACGGTGCTGGGTGCGTTCTTTGTGCAAAACACCTTGGCGGATGCACGAGTGCCAATCTGGCGCAGGAAACCGAGCTCATTGCTGCCGCCCTCGACGAGCAGCAGGAGCCCATCCCGTTCTTGCGTAGCCTCGATCGAGAGGACTTGCGCATCACGCTGATTAACAAGGATGGATCGGTTGCCTACGACAACGAGGCGTCGCCTTCCACACTGCCCAACCATGGCGATCGCCCCGAGGTCATCGAGGCCTTTGAGAGTGGTTTGGGTTCCGCGGAGCGCGCAAGCTCTACGCTCGACGAGATTATGCTGTATCGCGCCGTCGCCCTTGATAACGGCCAGGTTGTCCGCTTGGCGCAGGCCCAGCCTGGCGTTACGGCGATTTTGCTGTCGATGGTGGCGCGATGCTGCTTATCGCAGCAGCGGGTGCGGTACTCTCGTTTTTTATGGCGCGCCGCGAGTCCCGTGCCATCATCGCGCCGTTGCAAGAGTGGATTTGGACCACCCACGCCGTAGCTATGAGCACGCCTATGCCGAGATGGTCCCCATGCTTGAGCGTATCGAGTCGCAGCGCCAGGAACTCAAGCGCCAAATGGCGGTGCTAGCGGACAACGACCGTATGCGCCGCGAGTTCACGGCGAATATCACCCATGAGCTCAAGACGCCGCTTACGGCGATTTCGGGCTATGCCGAGCTCATCGCAAACGGCATGGTCGAGGGCGAGGGCGACCTGCGCAACTTTGGCGGTCGCATCTATCGTGAGGCGGGCCGCTTGGCAGCGCTTGTCAACGATATCCTTACGCTGTCTAACTTGGACGAGGCCGAGCGTGCAACTGAGGGCGAGGCGGTGCCCATTGGTTCCACGGAGCCTATTGAGCTCTCGCGTGCCATCTACGCGGTTGAGCAGCGTCTTGAACAGGTCGCCCGTCAGGCGAATGTGACGATCAGTCATGAGACCAAGCCTGTGGTCATCGAAGGCGTGTCGCGCTTGATTGACGAGCTCATCTATAATCTGGCGAGCAACGCCATCCGCTACAATCGACCCGGCGGTGCGGTTACGCTGCAGTGCGGCACCAACGACGAAGGCCATCCGTTCCTTGCGGTCGCCGACACGGGAATCGGTATCGCGCCTGAAGAACAGGGCAAGGTATTTGAGCGGTTCTATCGCGTGGACAAGAGTAGGTCCAAGGCGCGCGGCGGAACCGGTCTGGGGCTTGCAATTGTCAAGCATGCGGCCCTGTATCATCACGCCACGCTCGATCTGTCGAGCGAGTTGGGCGTGGGAACCACCATTACGGTGACGTTTCCCATACGGCAGGACGAGCCATTCGCATAGCGATACAACATAGATATTGATGCAGACGCCGCATTTGACTTTCGGGTGCGGCGTTGTTGTGCAATTTTACGATTGCTTCCGACATTTTTACAGGAGAGCCTGTTTCTTATGTATAGAGTTTGGTCTCGGTAAAAAGATGCGATAACATACGGACAGTTTTGTCAATCCGAACTGGGGAAATGAAAGGCAAGCTGCATGACCCTTCTCGAACTGTTCCAGCTGCTGAAGAAGCACCTTCAGCTGGTCATCACCCTTCCGGTGGTCTGCGCGATCGCCATGGGCATCGTGTCCTTCGTTGCGATGGACAACACCTATACCGCGACGACGAGCATGTACATTCTCGCCAAGACCGACGATAGCGGTCAGATGAGCTACAACGATCTCTCGGCGAGTCAGATGCTTTCCAACGATATCGCCACGCTGCTGGATAGCGATAGCGTTAAGAGCGGCGCAGCCAATGAACTGGGCCTCACCGATCTGGATGACTACAAGGTGTCTGTTTCCTCCGAGACCACCACGCGTGTCATTACGCTTTCGGTTACCGGCACCGATGCCAAGGAGACGGCTAAGGTCGCAAAGGCCATGGCCAGCTCGGTGAGTACGGTCGCTCAGAACGTCGGCGCTGCCAGAGCATCAACGTTATCGACGAGGCTAAGACCCCCGAAGCCCCCAGCGGCCCCAAGCGCACGCTGTATATTGCCGTCGCGTTCCTCGCCGGTATCTTTATCGCAGTCGCCTATGTCGTTTTGGCAGACATGCTCAATACCCGCATCCGCGGTGCCGAAGAGGCAGAAGAGCTCCTGGGCATTCCCGTTGTTGGCCGAATTCCGGCTATGAAAGGTGGTAAATAGGCATGGCTAAGGCAAAGAACACCGACAAGCTCGTTGTACAGAATGCCGCCAAGACCCTTCTGGCCAACATCCGCTTTGCGAGCGTGGACGACCCCATCCGCACCATCACCGTTACCTCCTCGATTCCCAACGAGGGCAAGTCTACGGTTTCCATTAACCTTGCTCAGGCAATCGCCACGAGCGGCAAGTCCGTGCTTCTGGTCGAGGCCGATATGCGCCGCAGGTCCCTTTCCGATATGCTCGGCGTTCGTTCGCGCGGCGGACTCTATGCGGTCCTTTCCGAGCAGATCTCCATTGACCAGGCAATTGTCGAGACGGGTCAGAAGAACTTCTACTTCCTCGATGCCGAGCCGCATATTCCCAATCCTGCCGACATCATCGTCTCTCACCGCTTTGCCAAGCTGGTAAAGGCACTGTCTGCCAAGTTCCAGTACGTCATCTTTGATGCTCCCCCGGTCGGCACCTTCATCGATGCTGCCGAGATTGCCAGCCTGACCGACGGCACGCTGTTCGTGGTGCGTGAGGATTTCACCAAGCGCGAGGAGCGCTCAACGCCATCGGTCAGCTTAAAAAGTCCGAGAAGGTCAAGCTCATCGGTACCGTTATGAACTACTGCGAGACCGAGACCAGCGAGTACTACTACTCCTACTACACCAAGGAAGGTAAGAAGGTGAAGAAGGGCTCCGACGATCAGGGGACTTCCAAAAAGGGCATCTTCACCAACCGAGCAAACGTTTAGTTGATTAAGGCTGACCTATGCGTGACATTCATTGCCATATCTTGCCGGGTGTAGACGACGCGCCGCCGATCTCGATGAGAGCTTGGCGATGCTCGAGGCTGCCAAGCGGGCTGGTGTAACCAGAATTGTTTGCACTCCTCACTGCCGTGATCCCTATTTTGATTACGACAAGATGTGGGATGCCTTTGAGCTGCTGCGCGATAACGCTGACGGTTTTCCGCTCCAGATGGGCTTCGAGGTCAACCATCGAAAGCTCGTTGAGCTTGGTATCGATGCCGCGGAGCACTTGCATTTCGATGGGACCAACGAGTTTCTGCTCGAGCTTTCGACGCATGCCGATGCGTATGCGTTTAGAGAGTACGAGAACACGATTTACGATTTGCAGTGCCGTGGCTACCAGGTGATCATCGCTCATCCTGAGCGCTATCGTGCGGTTCAAAAGGATGTAAGCGTGGCGGAGCGCCTGGTCGATATGGGCTGCAAGCTGCAGGCTTCGGCGGACTTTATTGCCGGCGGTCGCTTTGGTCGCGAGAAAAAGCCGGCACAGCGCCTGTTCGATCAGAACCTGTACAGCTTCATCGCGAGCGATGCCCATAACGTGGGTCATTACGATTGCCTGGCGAAGGCTCGCGCGAAGTTTAGCGTGCGCGGAGCTCATTTTCGCTAAAATCTGTCCCTAACGTTCGCATTGAATGAAAGGGCAGCCATGGATATCCAACTTAAGACGGGATGCTTTGATGACGCGGCGTTGGTGCGCCGCGTCATTTTTATGGGCGAGCAGGGCTACGAGAATGAGTTCGACGCTATCGACGAGGATCCGAACTGCATTCATGTGACGCTCTATGTAGACGGCGAGCTTGCCGGTTGCTCGCGCGTGTTTCCCGAAGAGCTTGAGCGCGCGGCTGACGCAGAGGCTCCGGTGTCGCCGGCGTGCGACTTGGACGAAGGTGTCGCGGCGGGGGAGACCTACATTATGGGGCGCGTGGCCGTGCTGCCGAGCATGCGCCGTCGCGGTTTGGCGAGCAAGATTGTCGAGGCCAGTGATACGTGCGCGCGTGATGCCGGCGCCAAGCTCATTAAGCTGCATGCTCAGGAATACGTGCTGCCGCTCTATGCCAAGGCGGGCTACACGCAGATTGCCCCGGTGGACTACGAAGACGAGGGCCAGCCTCATGCCTGGATGGCCAAGCGCGTAGATGGCAGATAGGAACGTTCCTTTCCTGCCGGCAGTTTGGGACACTCCTTGGCAATTGGCGCATCAGAGCGCTCGGACATACAGTTTTTCGATTCCGTATGTATATATGCGCGTTAATGGGTTATAAAATCTAAGTCTGAACATAGCAGGTCTGCGATGCGGCTCGGGCGACCGAGCCGTTTTTGCGGACAGGGGTAGCGCGAAAGGACTGCACATGCGTCAATTTAAGACCGAGAGCAAAAAACTGCTCGACCTCATGATCAACTCCATCTACACCAATAAAGAAATCTTCCTGCGCGAGCTTATCTCTAACGCGAGCGACGCCGTCGACAAGCTCAACTTTAAGAGCCTGCAGGACCCGAGCGTCAAGATCGACCAGGGCGACCTGGCCATTCGCGTCTCCTTTGATAAAGACGCCCGCACCATTACCATCTCGGATAACGGCATTGGCATGACCGCCGAGGAGCTGGAGCGCAATCTGGGCACCATCGCCCATTCCGGCTCCGAGGAGTTTAAGACCGAGAACGCCGAGCAGCAGGGCTCCGATGTCGACATCATCGGTCAGTTTGGCGTGGGCTTCTACTCGGCTTTTATGGTCGCCAGCCATGTGAAGGTCGTCAGCCGCGCCTACGGCGAGGATGTCGCCCATGTGTGGGAATCCGACGGTCTTGAGGCTACACCATCGAGGACGGCGAGCGCGCCGAGCACGGTACCGATGTCATCCTGACGCTCCGCGAGAACGAGAAGCTCGATGCCGACGGCGAGGCCGAGACCTACGATCGCTTCCTGACCGAGTGGGGTCTCAAGAGCCTGATTCAGCAGTACAGTAACTATGTGCGTTACCCGATCCAGATGATGGTGTACAAGAGCCGCCAGAAACCCAAGCCCGAGGACGCCGGCGACGATTACAAGCCCGAGTACGAGGACTACCAGGAGCTCGAGACCGTCAATTCCATGACACCGATCTGGAAGAAGCACAGCTCCGATGTCGAGCAGAAGGACTACGACGAGTTCTACAAGTCCACGTTCCACGACTTTGACGATCCTGCGCGCACCATCAGCTTCCACGCCGAGGGCACGCTCGAGTATGACGCCCTGCTGTTTGTGCCGGGACGCGCGCCGTTCGATCTGTACAGCAAGGACTACGAGAAGGGTCTGGCGCTCTACAGCTCCAACGTCCTGATCATGGAGAAGTGCGACGACCTGCTGCCCGACTACTACAACTTTGTCCGCGGCGTCGTGGATTCCGCCGACGTGTCGCTCAACATCTCGCGCGAGACGCTGCAGCAGAACCGTCAGCTCAAGGCCATCGCCAAGCGTGTGGAAAAGAAGATTACCGCCGACCTTGAGGATATGCGTGACAACGACCGCGAGGCCTACGAGAAGTTCTTTGAGAACTTTGGCCGCGGTCTTAAGTACGGCATCTACTCGAGCTATGGCATGAAGGCCGATGAGCTCGCCGACCTGTTGCTGTTCTGGTCTGCCAAGGAACAGAAGATGATTACCCTGGCCGAGTATGCCAAGGCATGCCCGAGGATCAGAAGGCCATCTACTACGCCGCCGGCGACTCGCGTGAGCGCTTGGCCAAGATGCCCGTGGTAAAGGGCGTGCTCGACCGCGGCTATGACGTGCTGCTGCTGACGCAGGATGTGGATGAGTTCACGTTCCAGGCTATGCGTGAGTACGTTGCCGCCGATATGCCCAAGATCTACGAGGACGATGCTGCCCGCGAGGCTGCCGAGAAGGCTGTGGCCGACGGTGCCGAGCCCGAGGTCGAGGATCGTCATCTAGAGCTCAAGAACGTTGCGACCGGTGATCTTGACCTGGCGACCGAGGACGAGAAAAAGGAGGCCGAGGACGCCACCAAGGAGAACGAGGACCTCTTTAACGCCATGAAGGAGGCACTCGGCGACAAGGTCGAGAAGGTTGCTGTCTCTGCGCGCCTGACCGATGCTCCCGCGTGCATCACCACCGAGGGCCCGCTTTCGCTCGAGATGGAGAAGGTGCTCCAGAAGGGTCCCGAGGCGCGCCCGACGGTATGCCCAAGAGCCAGCGCGTGCTCGAGCTCAACGCCAAGCACCCGGTCTTTTCCAAGCTCGTCGCTGCCCAGAAGGCGGGCGACGCCGACAAGATCAAGCAGTACTCCGGTTTGCTCTATGACCAGGCCCTGCTGGTCGAGGGTATTCTGCCCGAGGACCCCGTGGCCTTCGCGGCAGCTGTTTGCAACTTGATGTAGTTCGGGGATACGCACCGTAACTAGATTAGAACGAGAGTGGATAATCTCCCACTTTTGGCTCGAATGCGGGCTTGAAGTGGGAGATTTTCCACTCTCGTTTCCTTTTGAATGATCCCTTGGGAATGATCCCTTGGGACGTAGGAAAACGGATCACCGAGGGGGTCGGTCTGATCCGGTGATCCGTTTTCCTCCGTCCCCAAGGGATCAATTATTTGTCGGGGTTGTGGTTTTGTGACCTGCTGAAATTAAAGATACTGTACAACTGTACGTTAATTCGTCTTCGTAGTATATTGCTACCCGCAAAACTCAATACCATTGTGCTCTGAGACGCTAAAGCGCCTACGTACAATGGTTATCGATAGTACGATTCGATTCAACGACAGGATGGATGGTCCAAGCGTGAGTCTCGGCAGCAAACTATCCAATGCAAAGGTCTCCTTTGCGATATTTAAGCGCGACATTAAGCGACTGCTTGTGAACCCCGTCGCCTTGGTGGTTACCCTCGGCGTGTGCGTTATTCCCTCGCTGTATGCCTGGTACAACATCGTGGCGAACTGGGATCCGTACGGAAACACCCAGGGTATCAAGATTGCCATCGCGAACAACGATCAGGCACCCAAAACGACTTGGTGGGTGAGCTCAACGCGGGCGATAAGGTCGTCGATCAGCTCAAGGAGAACGATCAGCTGGGCTGGACCTTCGTCGATTCGGCGGCCGATGCCAAGGAGGGCGTCGAGAGCGGTGAGTACTATGCGGCCATCGTAATCCCCAAGAACTTCTCGGATAACCTGGTTTCGATGCTCGACGGCAACTACCATCAGCCAAGCTTACGTACTACGTCAATGAGAAGAAGAGCGCCATTGCACCCAAGGTTACCGACACCGGTGCAAGCACCATCGAGAAGCAGATCAACTCGGAATTTGTCTCCACGGTGGGCGAGACCGTTGCCGGTATCGCCAAGGATGCCGGTGTCGATTTAAAGGACAAGGCAACCCAGACTCAGGACTCGCTGGCAAGTTCGGTGTCCGAGGCATCCGATACCTTGGGCGAGGTGCGCGATTCGATTGGCGACATGAATGCCGCCATCGATAAGACGAGTGGCGCTATCGCCTCGGCTGATGCGGCACTTGCCGGCATGCAGGGTCAGGCGCCGTCACTGACGCAAGCGATCTCTCAGGGCAACGACCTGCTGGGTGAAGCTCGCACCACGGCGGGCAACTCTATCGCCTCGCTCTCCAAGGCGCTCTCGGAAGCAGCCTTGCGCTCACCAAGACGTCGGCCTCCGCGAACGCTGCCATCGGCAAGCTGACGGGCACGGTCACATCTACGACCACCCGTATCGACAACTCGCTCGAGTCTCTCCAAGCGACGATCGACCACAATAAGGCCGTTATCGGGCACTTGGAGATTCTCGCCAATGACACGTCGACAGGTTCCGAGGAAATTGACGCGCGCATTGTATCGACCATCAATACGCTCCGTGAGCAGAACGAGAAGCTGCAGAGCATCAAGGACGGTCTGTCCGCGCAGTCGAGCGCCATGGCGAATGACGCCGCGGCTGTTTCGGGTGCCAGCGACGCTATCAATAACGCAATTCAGACCGGTGCGACCAACCTTGGCCAGGCCCAGACGGACCTGGGTCAAAACGCGCTGCCGAAGGCCTCGAGCGCGCTCGATTCCTTTGCCGCCGTCTCGGGTGATTTGACGGGTATCGTATCTGCCTCACGCCCACGATTGCAAGCGCGCGCGGTACGCTTTCGCAGCTTAACGCTACGCTTGGCCAGGCCAAGACCACGCTGTCCCAGACCGATTCCTCGCTTGCCAAGGTCCAGGACAAGCTCGCAACCGCCGCCAACGACATCGCGGCGCTACAGACCTCCGAGTCCATGGGCGAGCTGGCCGACCTGATGGGCGTCGACGTCAATGACGTCGCAGACTTCATGGCATCTCCGGTTGAGCTCGCGTCCAAGTCGATCTATCCGGTTAAGAGCTTCGGCTCGGGCATTGCCCCGTTCTATACCAACCTGGCGCTTTGGGTGGGCGGCTACGTGCTTATCGCCATCTACAAGCTCGAGGTCGACCGCGAAGGCATCGGCAGCTTTACCGCGCGTCAGGGCTACTTTGGCCGCTGGTTGCTACTGGTGATCCTGGGCGCGTTGCAGGCCATCATCGTTACGGTAGGCGATCTGGTGATTGGCGTGCAGTGCGTCAGCCCGCTGCTGTTCGTGCTGGGCGGCATCGCCATTTCGTTCACCTACGTCAATATCATCTATGCGCTGTCCACCACGTTTAAGCATATCGGCAAGGCTATCGGCGTTATTCTCGTCATCGTGCAGATCCCGGGTTCGTCGGGCATGTACCCATCGAGATGATGCCCGGCTTCTTCCAGTGGCTGCACCCGCTGCTGCCCTTTACCTACGGCATCAATCTGCTGCGCGAGACGGTCGGCGGTATGTATTCGTTCAACTACCTGTTTAACCTGTGCATTCTGGGCGTGTTCTTGATCGTGGCGCTCTTTATCGGCCTGCAGCTGCGTCCGCTGCTGCTCAACCTTAACCTGCTCTTTGATAAACAGCTTTCCACGACCGGTATGATGATTTGCGAGTCCAACGACCTGCCGCGCCAGCGCTACTCGCTGCGCACGGCTATGCGTGTCATGCTCGATTCCGATTCGTACCGTCGCGAACTGCTCGATCATGCGGTCGCCTTTGAACATCGCTACCCGTACTACATCAAGGGCGGTTTTGCCGCGTGGTGGGCGTTCAGGTCCTGCTCTTTGTCCTGTCGACGGTTCTCGATATCGACAATAACGGCAAGATCATCCTGCTTGTCATTTGGATCATCTCGGTTATTGCCATCTGCGGCTGGCTTATCAATATCGAATATATCCGCGCGAGCCTCAATACCCAGATGCGTATCTCGCGCTTTCGGATGAGGACCTGCGTCGCGAGATGCGCGAACACACGGCCGCCATTCCTGCCGCCCGCCACATGTTTGGCCTCAACGCCAGCGAGCGTGGTGCCAAGGGCGGCGATCAGTCCACAGGCCGCTTGCCGCATATAGCTCGCACCATAAATCTCAGGGCAGCGACAGCACAGCCACAAATGATGGAGATACCACCGCGCTTGGCAAGCACTCCAAAGGAGGTGAGGCATAAATGAAGAACATCCTGCATCTGTTTAAGCGCGATGTCCAAAACGTGTCTCGCTCCGTGATCGGCTTGATTGTCGTGATGGGCCTCATTATCGTGCCGTGTCTGTACGCGTGGTTTAACATCGCCGGCAGCTGGGATCCGTACGGCAACACCGGCAATCTTAAGATCGCCGTGGTCAACACCGACGAGGGTTACGAGAGCGATCTGATTCCCGTTGAGGTCAACGTGGGTGAAAACGTAACCGCCACCCTGCGCGGCAACGAGAACTTCGACTGGGTCGTGCTCAACAATCGCGAAAAGGCTATCGAGGGCGTCAAGTCGGGCGCATACTACGCCGCCGTCGTTATCCCCAAGACGTTTAGCGCTGACATGATGACGCTTTTCTCGACCGACGTGAAACACGCCGATATCGAGTTTTACGAGAATCAGAAGGCCAACGCCATCGCGCAGATCGTGACCGAGAAGGGTTCGAGCGCCGTTCAGAGTCAGGTTAACGAGACCTTTACCAAGACCATCACGACCATCGGTCTCAAGACGGTGTCCAGCCTGCTCGATTACATGAGCACCGACCAGGTCAGCAACTTTATCGCCAACCTGTCCTCGACGCTTGGCGATTCGATTGAGGACCTGCGAGACGTTCAGGCCAGCGCAACGTCGCTTGCGGGCATTTTGAGCTCCACGTCCGATTCGCTGACGTCGGCGAGCGGCATGCTCAAGCAGACCGGTGCCGTCGATGAGTCGACAAAGCAGCTCATGGAGCATGCCAAAAGCGGCATCGATGATTCCAAAGAAGCGCTTAAGGCGGCAAACGATGCCATCGATGCGCGATCGATGGAAGTGCGGGTTCGTTCGACAATGTGTCTGCCGAGCTCGCGAAGGCGTTCGACACCGCAAACCAGCATGTCGACCTTACGGTGTCCCAGCTCAACGATGCCGCTGCGGCCCTCAATGCGCGCGCCAAGGATATTGATGCGATGGCCGATCAGCTCCGCAGCCTTGCCGACCAGGTGAGCGATGAGAATTTGAAGGACGGCCTCAAGTCCGCCGCGACGTCGCTGGGCAGAATCGCCGTTGAGTACCGCAACAATGCCAAGGATCTGGCGGCCACTGCGAAGTCTCTCTCCGATAGCATGGCCGAGGTCAACAACTCGCGTGCCGAGGTCGATCAGGCCATCGCCGATGCCAAGGCCGGCATCGCGGGCGCCAAATCCGATTACGATTCCACGTTCTCGGTTAAGGCCAAAGAGCTCAAGAAGACCGTCTCGGGCATTCTAGACTCGCTCGATGGTATCTCGGGCGATCTGGATAGCGCCGTAGACGGCCTGACCGACGCATCCGGTTCGCTGGCAAAGGGCCTCTCCAAGGCTGCAAAGCTGGTCAACAAGGCTTCCGATCAGCTGGGCAAGGCGTCGGACAAGATCAGCGCGTTTAAGGACGAGCTCGACGGTGCTTGATGTCAGATGACCTCGCTACGATCAAGACGATGATCGGCAATGATCCCGAGGGTCTGGCCGTGTCGCTTTCCGGTCCCGTCGCGCTCGACCGCAAGCCGGTCTATCCGATCCGCAACTACGGTTCGGCCATGGCGCCGTTCTACACGATTCTGTCGCTATGGGTCGGCTCGATCGTACTGGCAGCTATGATGAAGGTCTCGGTCGACGATGAGCTTATCAACGAGCTCATCCCCGTGCGCTTACACGAGATCTACCTGGGCCGCTACCTGTTCTTTGGCGGTCTGGCCCTGCTGCAGGCAACGCTCGTGTGTGCGGGCGACATCCTGTTCTTTGGCATTCAGTGCGACAACCCGCTGCAGTTTGTGCTGGCGGCTGGGTCGCGAGTCTCGTGTTCTCCAATATCGTCTACGCGCTTACGGTGTCGTTTGGCGATATCGGCAAGGCTTTGGCTGTAGTGTTGCTGGTCATGCAGGTCGGCGGTTCGGGCGGCACGTTCCCCATCGAGATGACCGGCCCCGTGTTCCAGGCGATCTATCCGTTCCTGCCGTTCACCCACGGCATCAACGCCATGCATGCCGCCATGGCCGGCGCCTACCATATGGAGTACTGGGTTGAGCTGGGCATTCTGGCGAGCTATCTGATTCCGTCGCTGGCCCTGGGCGTCGTCTTCCGCCGTCCGGTCATCAAAGCCAACGACTGGATTATCGAAAAGCTGGAGGCAACCAAATTGATTTAGTCCAGCGTGTAAATGCCGATGTTGCGGCAATGCCAGCGAGCGAGCCGCATTTGCGCCAAGGTGACGTGAAATTATTAAGTTACGCGGTTTTACCAAACCGCGTAACGCTCGACGCTGCAAACGGCCCCAAGCGGCAATCTGACGTTCAATTTCAAGGGCGCGACCAGAAGGTCAGCGCCCTTTCATTTCACGTCACCTTGCTCGCTTGGGGCGTTTTCGCTGACGTTGGCGGGACATCGAGGTTATTCAAGTCGGTACTTTAGTGGGCTGGATTGCACGGGTTGCTTGGTTGTTGCTACAGTAGCGGGGCGTGCCGGGGGTCCGGTGCGCCCCGTTTTTATTTGACCATGAGGCGGCACGCAGCCATACGCGTGCGGACACCACGCCCAGTTTGAGTGTGAGGACGTTCCA
>ENA-OQCS01001422-OQCS01001422.1-human-gut-metagenome-genome-assembly--contig:-NODE-1422-length-12347-cov-1.962111_pt1 | contig 12347 bp, 17 predicted proteins | sample MGYA00242757_ERZ504575 | MGnify/ENA primary metagenome ERZ504575 (study PRJEB26092, sample SAMD00036297) | human gut metagenome | host: Homo sapiens | study: EMG produced TPA metagenomics assembly of...
AGAGCCGGAAAGCGGCGGAGGAGTTTTCCCACTGTCTGATGGAAATGGTGCCGGAAGCGTGCGGATCCGTTCTTGTGGCCGGCTCGGCAACCGCGGCATCACGCCGGATGCGCTCGGGCCGGAGACGGTGGAGCAGCTTAAACGTTACGCGCCATCTGGTGCGCACCTACGGAAAGAAGGGCCGGGAAGTGAGTGCCCTTGCTCCCGGCGTTATGGCACAGACGGGCATGGAGGCAGTGGAAATCCTGCGCGGAACGGCAGAACAGACCCATCCAGATGTGATTCTCGCCGTGGACGCCCTTGCCGCATGCAGTATTCACCGGCTGAACTGTACGATCCAGCTTGCCGACACCGGAATCTGGCCGGGCTCGGGCGTCGGAAACCACCGCAATGCCTTAAATCAGGAGACGCTCGGCGTGCCGGTCATCGGAATCGGTGTGCCGACCGTTGTAGGGGCAGGAACGATCGTCCACGATGCCGTCGCAGGCGTTCTGGAATCGCTGGAGGAGTCCGAGATGGATGAATTTCTGGGAGAAGTCATTTCACCGGCGCTCGAAAGCCTTTACGTGACGACAAAAGAGATCGACGAGATGGTCCGCCGCCTGGCCGGGGTTCTTGCGGCAGGTATGAATCAGGCATTTTCCGGGGAACTGTAACATATCATGAATATGGTGATAATATGTGGAATGCCAGGCGAAATGACGATGGTTCGGATGGGGATGTCTTTTCCTGTCCTGCAGTATACTGCTGTTCCGCAGTGCAGCGGTTCTCCGGAAAATCATTTCTCAGAGGGGAAAGTTCTGCTGCAGCGGGCGGCAGCACAGGCGGAGCAGTTATCCGTGGATGTGATGATGCCGCTTCTTTTTTTATGACGGAAAAGAGGACGGAAGGGGATGGATGGAAAATCTCCTCGCGGCAGTGCGGGATCAGATACCGGCGCTTCGGGAGGGAAGCACGGCAGAAAATAAGCTGTCTGCCGGGACAGAAGCAGCGGAAACGGATACGGCGAAGCAGGATTCGAAGTCCGGGACCGGGAGCAGAAAGAGGGCAGACAGAATCGAAGGAGCAGGGAACTGAGGAAGATCAAAAGGATGGAACTCAAAAAGATGAAACTCAAAAAGATGGAATGGAAATCACGGAGCCGGAGCAGACGGAAACAGGAATCACAGAACCGGCAGCCGGAGAGTCGGCATCAACGGCAGAACCGAAGCGCCACAGTCTGTCCCGGAGGAGACCATCGAAACCGGCGGCGCACCGCGTGAGATTCTCTACCCGGAGGCCGACACGATTCAGGAGACAATTTCCCCTGACCTTCTTGCTGACCCGCAGCGCTCCTGACCCGCTTCTTCGTTGTCGATCCCAACACTTCGGTCCTGCCGGGCGAGATCGACGGCAGCACCCTGCTCGGAAAAGACCTGACCCTGCCGGAAAATGCCGAAGGCCCGCAGATTCTGATCTATCATACCCATTCGCAGGAAACCTTCGCTGATTCCCGTCCGGGAGAAAGAGCGGACACGGTAATCGGCCTTCGGTGATGATCTGCAGGAGCTTCTGGAAAAGCAGTACGGATACGAAGTGCTTCATATTACAGAGGCATTTGACATGAAAGAAGCTGTCTCGAGCGGAGCCGCGCCTACAACTACGCGGAGCCGGTCATCGCAGCGGCGCTGGAAGAACACCCGTCCATTCAGGTCGTGATCGACCTGCACCGGGACGGGGTCAATGGTTCAAAACGTCTTGTGACAGAAATCAACGGAAAGCCGACCGCGCAGATCATGTTTTTCAACGGCCTTTCCCGCACGAAAGAAAGCGGCGAACTGACAAGCCTGCCCAATCCGTATCAGGCGGAAAACCTTGCATTTTCCTTTCAGATGGAGTATGAGGCAAAACAGTATTATCCCGGCTTTTCGCGCTGTATCTATTTAAAAGGCTACCGCTACAACCTCCATCTCCGCCCGAGATCTGTTCTTCTCGAGGTTGGTGCGCAGACGAATACGGTCGAGGAGGTGAAAAATGCAATGGGGCCGTTTGCGGATATCCTGCATAAGGTTCTGTCGGGCAAAAGTCCGGCATCAGGCGGATAAATTTATCTTGCTTTTTTGAGTGGAATTTCGTATCATACAAAATAGACATGAGATAAAATTGATATTTAACCCGTGAAAAGCAGGAGGAAAAAACTTGTCAGGAATAGATCAGAGTAAAATTCGTAATTTTTTGTATTATTGCCCATATCGACCATGGAAAATCAACTTGCGGACCGTATTATTCAGAAAACAGGCCTTTGACCGAGCGTGAGATGCAGGATCAGGTGCTGGACAATATGGATCTGGAGCGTGAGCGCGGCATCACGATCAAGGCACAGGCAGTCCGTACCGTATACAAAGCGGCCGACGGCGAGGAGTACATTTTAAACATGATTGACACCCCGGGCCATGTTGACTTCAACTATGAGGTTTCCCGAAGCCTTGCCGCATGCGACGGCGCGCTGCTCGTTGTCGATGCATCGCAGGGTATCGAGGCGCAGACCCTTGCCAACGTCTACCTCGCCCTTGACCATGACCTGGATGTGTTCCCTGTCATCAACAAAGTAGACCTTCCAAGCGCCGAGCCGGACCGTGTAATTGCAGAGATCGAGGATGTCATCGGACTGGAAGCGCAGGATGCTCCGCGGATTTCCGCAAAAACCGGCCTGAACGTGGACGAGGTGCTCGAGCAGATCGTACAGAAAATTCCGGCACCGGAAGGTGATCCGACGGAACCGTTAAAAGCACTGATTTTCGACTCCGTCTACGATGCATACCGCGGCGTCATCATTTCCTGCCGTGTGATGGAAGGAAGCGTGAAAAAAGGAACGAGAATCCGCATGATGGCGACAGGCGCTGTCGAGGAAGTTGTCGAGGTCGGCTACTTCGGCGCAGGCCGTCTGATCCCGTGCGACGAGCTCTCCGCCGGAATGGTAGGCTATATCACCGCCAGCATCAAAACGTGCGCGACACCCGCGTGGGTGATACCGTGACCGATGCTGACCATCCATGTGCAGAAGCACTGCCGGGCTACAAAAAAGTCAACCCGATGGTATATTGCGGCATGTACCCGGCCGACGGCGCACAGTACGGCGATCTGCGCGACGCGCTGGAAAAACTGCAGTTAAACGATGCATCCCTCTTCTACGAGCCGGAGACATCGGCAGCACTGGCTTTGGCTTCCGCTGCGGTTTCCTTGGACTGCTTCACCTGGAAATTATTCAGGAGCGCCTGGAGCGTGAGTACAATCTGGATCTCGTGACGACCGCACCGAGCGTTATCTATAAGGTTCACAAAACCGACGGAACCGTCATTGACCTGACCAACCCGTCGAATCTGCCGGACCCGTCCGAGATTGATATATGGAAGAGCCGCTGGTAAAAGCAGAGATTATGGTGACGACCGACTACATCGGACCGATCATGGAGCTCTGCCAGCAGAGACGAGGCCAGTATCAGGGAATGGAATACATGGAGACGACGCGTGCGATGCTTCATTACCATCTCCCGCTGAATGAGATTATCTACGATTTCTTTGATGCCTTAAAATCCCGCTCCAAAGGTTACGCGTCATTCGACTACGAGCTGCTCGGCTATGAGAGAAGCGAGCTTGTAAAACTCGATATCCTCGTCAATAAAGAAGAAGTGGATGCGCTGTCCTTCATCGTATTCGAGGGATCTGCCTACGAGCGCGGAAGAAAGATGTGCGAGAAGCTCAAAGAAGAGATTCCGCGGCAGCTCTTCGAAATCCCGATCCAGGCGGCTGTCGGATCGAAGATTATCGCCAGAGAAACCGTCCGCGCGATGCGCAAAGACGTCCTCGCCAAGTGCTACGGCGGCGATATTTCCCGAAAGAAGAAGCTGCTGGAGAAGCAGAAGGAAGGTAAGAAGCGGATGCGCCAGGTAGGAAACGTGGAGATTCCGCAGAAAGCCTTTATGAGCGTGCTGAAACTGGATGAAAATTAAGAAATAAAAATGAGACCGGCCTGTCGGCGCCGCCTGCTGTTGCGGGAGCGCAGGGGCCGGTCTTTCGATCGTACGGAGGAAAAGCAGAATGAATAAAAAAAGAAAACCACTGGAACTCTATGTGCATATCCCGTTCTGCATCCGGAAATGCGCCTACTGTGATTTTGTCTCGGGACCGGGCACGAAAGCAATGCAGAAGGAGTATGAAGAGGCTCTGCTGGCAGAAATCGATGCAGCGGAAGAGACGGCAGAAAGTGAAGTGATTTCCGTCTTTTTCGGCGGCGGAACACCATCCGCAGTGGATGCCGGAATGCTCGCCCGTGTGATGGAAAAACTGCGGAGCAAGTACGTTTTTTCAGAGGATGCTGAGATTACGCTGGAGGCCAATCCGGGAACGCTGGATGCGGAAAAACTGAAATGTTACAGGAAGAGCGGCTTCAACCGGATCAGTATCGGCTGTCAGTCGGTTCACGATGAGGAGCTGAAACGGCTGGGAAGAATCCACACGTTTGCGGAATTTCAGGAGAGTTTTGCACTGGCACGGGATGCCGGGTTTGCGAATATCAACGTGGATCTGATGTCAGGTCTGCCGGAGCAGAGTGAAGAGAAATGGAAGAGAGTCTTCGGACGATCGCGGAGCTTTCTCCGGAGCACATTTCCGCCTACAGCCTGATCGTGGAGCCGGGAACCCCGTTTGCGGAGCAGAAACTGGATCTGCCGGATGAGGACACAGAACGCGAAATGTATGCCAGAACGGCGGAAATCCTCGCAGAATACGGCTTTTTCCAGTATGAGATTTCCAATTATGCAAAGCCGGGCTTCGCATGCCGCCACAATATCGGCTACTGGAAAAGGACGGATTATCTGGGGTTCGGGCCTTCCGCGGCATCGTTATTCGGAAACCGCCGGTGGACGAACACGGCAGATCGATCTTTGTATCTGAAAGCGTGCGGAGCACTGGAAAAGATCCGTGAGGATGAGGAAATTCTTTCCCGGCAGGATGCATGGAAGAATTTATGTTTCTCGGCCTTCGAATGACACAAGGGATCTCGACGGCGGAGTTTGAGGAGAAGTTTGGAAAGGAGATCCATGCCGTATACGGCGGGGTTCTGAAGAAATACGAAGCGATGCATCTTTTACAGGAACACAGCGGCGCCTGGCTCTGACACGCGATGGGATTTCCGTCAGCAATGTGATTCTGGCAGATTTTCTGCTGTAAAAAGATGATAAAGAAATAGAACAAATGTTTGCACAACGCACGGCGGTGTGCTATAATGGGAGAAAACGAGACAAGATTCCTGTCCCTGTCCGGACAGGGATTCCAATTAATAAGAGGAACAGTTATGGCAGAGAAAAAAGAGTTTATCAGAATACGGGGAGCCAGGGAGAACAACCTGAAAGCACTGAATGTCGATATCCCCAGAAACCAGTTTGTTGTATTTACGGGCCTCAGCGGTTCAGGAAAGAGTTCGCTTGCGTTTGACACGATCTATGCGGAGGGCCAGCGGCGGTACATGGAGAGCCTTTCCTCCTACGCGCGCCAGTTCTTAGGACAGATGGAAAAACCGAATGTGGACAGCATCGAAGGCCTGCCGCCTGCTATTTCGATCGATCAGAAATCGACGAACCGGAACCCGCGTTCCACCGTCGGAACCGTGACGGAGATTTACGATTACTTCCGTCTTCTGTACGCGAGAATCGGTATTCCGCACTGCCCGAAGTGCGGAAAAGTCATCAGCCGCCAGTCGGTGGACCAGATGGTCGATCAGATCATGGCACTCCCGGAGCGGACGAAAATCCAGCTTCTCGCGCCGGTTGTGCGCGGCCGCAAGGGAAGACACGAAAAGGTGCTCGAACAGGCAAAACGCAGCGGCTATGTCCGCGTGATGATCGACGGCAGCAGTATGAGCTGTCCGAGGAGATTACGCTGGATAAGAACCTGAAACACAACATTTCCATTATTGTGGACCGTCTTGTAGTCAAACCGGACATTGAAAAACGTCTGACGGATTCCGTGAGAATGTACTGGATCTGGCGGATGGCCTTCTGGTGGTCGACACGATGGACGGAAATCAGCTCAACTTCAGCCAGAGCTTTTCCTGCCCGGACTGCGGCATCAGCATGGAGGAGATTGAGCCGAGAAGCTTTTCCTTCAACAACCCGTTCGGCGCTGCCCGAGCTGTGCCGGCTTGGCTACAAGATGGAATTCGACGAGGATCTGATGATTCCGGACAAGGCCGTATCCATCGCAGACGGAGCCATCACCGTGCTCGGCTGGCAGTCCTGCACGGACAAATCGAGCTATACAAGAGCCGTTCTCGATGCGCTGGCAGAGGAGTACGATTTTCCCTTTCCACTCCGTTCTGTGAATATCCGAAAAAAATCCACGATATCCTGATTTACGGAACGAACGGAAAATCCGTCAAGGTGCATTACCGCGGTCAGCGCGGCGTCGGTGTGTACGATGTGGCTTTTGAGGGGCTGATCAAAAATGTAGAGCGCCGCTACCGTGAGACCGGATCGGATTCTACAAAACAGGAATACGAAACCTTCATGCGTGTGACCCCGTGCCAGGCGTGCCATGGCCAGCGTCTGAAACCGACGTCGCTTGGTGTGACGGTCGGAGATAAAAATATTTTTGAAGTAACATCCCTTTCCATCGACAATCTGCAGAAGTTTATGCAGAACCTCGAACTCTCCGAACAGCAGCTGCTGATCGGAAAGCAGATTTTAAAAGAGATCCGTGCGCGTGTGAGCTTCCTTGCGGATGTCGGATTAAACTATCTGACCCTGGCGCGCGGAACGGCATCGCTGTCCGGCGGTGAGGCGCAGAGAATCCGTCTGGCAACGCAGATCGGCTCCGGCCTTGTCGGTGTCGCCTATATTCTCGACGAGCCGAGCATCGGTCTTCACCAGAGAGACAACGACAAACTTCTCGCGACGCTGAAACATCTGCGTGACCTCGGAAACAGCCTGATCGTCGTGGAGCACGACGAGGATACGATGCGCGCCGCTGACTGCGTTGTCGATATCGGCCCGGGAGCCGGTGAGCACGGCGGAGATCTGGTGGCGATCGGAACAGCGGAAGATCTGATGAAAAATCCGAATTCCATCACCGGAAAATACTTAAGCGGAGAGCTGAAAATTCCGGTTCCGTCCGAGCGCAGAAAGCCGACGGGCTGGCTGAAGGTAGTCGGAGCAAAAGAGCACAATCTGAAAAATATCAACGTGAATTTCCCGCTCGGTGTCATGACCTGCGTGACCGGAGTCTCCGGATCGGGAAAGAGTTCCCTTGTCAATGAAATTCTGTACAAACGGCTGGCAAGAGATCTGAACCGTGCGCGGACGATTCCGGGTGCACACAAAGACATCATCGGTATGGAACAGCTCGATAAGTCATCGACATCGACCAGTCCCCGATCGGAAGAACACCGCGTTCCAATCCGGCAACGTACACAGGTTTGTTTGATCAGATCCGCGACCTGTTTGCGGCAACGCAGGATGCCAAGGCGCGCGGCTACAAGAAGGGAAGATTCAGTTTAATGTGAAGGGCGGCCGATGCGAGCCTGCGGCGGCGACGGTATCCTGAAGATCGAAATGCACTTCCTGCCGGATGTCTATGTGCCGTGTGAGGTCTGCCATGGAAAACGGTACAACCGTGAGACACTGGAAGTCAAATACAAAGGAAAGAGCATCTACGATGTGCTGAATATGACGGTCGAGGAGGCACTGGAATTCTTCAGGCCGGTACCATCGATTTTCCGGAAATTACAGACCCTGTACGATGTCGGCCTTTCCTACATCCGCCTCGGCCAGCCGTCCACCACGCTGTCCGGCGGAGAAGCGCAGCGTATCAAGCTCGCAGCAGAGCTGAGCCGCCGCGGCACGGGAAAAACGATCTACATTCTCGACGAGCCGACGACGGGACTTCATTTTGCGGATGTCCACAACTGGTGGAGATTCTGCACCGCCTGTCCGAGGGCGGAAATACCGTCGTTGTTATCGAACACAATCTGGATGTCATCAAGACGGCGGACTATATTATTGATATCGGACCGGAGGGCGGAGACGGCGGCGGAACCGTGATTGCGTGCGGAACGCCGGAGGAAGTGGCCAAGAGCCCGGTATCCTACACCGGAAAATATGTCGAAAAATATCTCTAAAAAATCCTTTCCAATTTTAAAAGGGATTGTATATAATAAGAAGCGGGTTGGTTCAGAGCACATTCGATCCTTTTGGGGTTCGGGTGTTTTGAACCGAACTTATTCTATACAATTTCAAACAGATTAAAATAAAGAAAAATAAAAGAGAACAGGAAAGGGGATTACTATGGCTGCAACGACCGATATCGGAATTGATCTGGGGACGTCCAGCATCCTGGTCTATGCCAAGGGAAAAGGCATTGTATTAAAGGAGCCGTCCGTAGTTGCGTATGATAAAGATGCAGATAAAGTACGGGCAATTGGAGAAGAAGCGCGTCAGATGATTGGACGGACACCGGGCAATATTATGGCGGTCCGGCCCATGCGGCAGGGCGTGATCACGGACTTTCTGATCACCGAGCGCATGCTGCGCTACTTATCCAGAAGGCAATGGGAAGAAGAGCATTCCGGAAACCGAGAATCAGCATCTGTGTGCCGTCCGGTGTGACGGAAGTAGAGCGGAAGGCTGTGGAGGAGGCAACGTACCAGGCGGGAGCCGGGAAGTGCTGATCGTGCCGGAGCCGGTGGCAGCGGCAATCGGATCCGGAATTGACATTACGAAACCATGCGGAAATATGATCGTGGACATCGGTGGAGGCACGACGGATATCGCTGTGATCTCGCTTGCGGGAACCGTTGTTTCCAATTCGGTCAAGATTTCCAGTGAGACATTTGACCAGGATATCATCCGCTATGTACGGAAAACATACAACGTATTTATCGGAGAACAGACCGCAGAGGCAGTGAAATCCGGATTGGTTCCGCTTATCCGCGGGCCGAGGAGAAAACGATGGAGATCAAGGGAAGAAACGTCATCACCGGACTTCCGGCGACGATTACGGTTTCCTCCGACGAAATCCGAGGTGCCCTTGCCCAGACGACAAACCAGATTGCGGACGCGATCTGTGCCGTGCTGGAAAAACGCCGCCGGAACTGGCATCCGATGTTTCCGACCGCGGCATTATCCTGACCGGAGGCGCAGTCTCCTTGCCGGAATGGACGAGCTGATCCAGGAGCGGACCGGCATCAATACCGTGACAGCAGAAAATCCGGCGAGCGTCGTTGCGCTTGGAACCGGCCAGTACCGCGAAGTGATGAATGAATTTGAAAGCCAGTTTTGATAAAAGATGAGTGAAAAAAGAAAAGTAGAAGGCTACGTAGAACACATTATTTTCCGAAATGAGGAGAACGGCTATACCGTCCTGAATCTGAGCATGAAGGGGCGCGAGCTGACATGCGTCGGCACGCTTCCGATGATCGGAGAGGGCGAGCTGATCGAGCTTCCGGAGATTATATTGAACATGCTGCTTATGGAAAGCAGTTCCGCATTGAATCCTATGAGACGAAGTTCCACAGGATTCTGTTGCATTGGAGCGGTATCTCGGTTCCGGTGCGATCAAAGGAGTCGGTGCGGCGCTGGCGGCAAGAATTGTGCGCCGCTTCGGTGACGATACGCTTCGGATCATCGAGGAAGAGCCGGAGCGCCTCGCGGAGGTAAAGGGAATCAGCGAGCGGAAAGCGCGTGAATTGCACAGCAGGTGCAGAAAAGGCCGAAATGCAGAATGCGATGATTTTCCTCTCGGGATATGGCATTGCGCTGAATCTCGGTGCAAAGATTTATCAGCAGTACGGGGACAATGTGTACCGGATTTTAAAGGAAAACCCGTATAAAATGGCGGAAGATATCGCAGGCGTGGGATTCGGACGGCGGATGAGATTGCCGGAAAATCGGGATTGCCGTGGACAGCGAATTCCGCATCAAGAGCGGTCTTTCGTATGTGCTGAATCAGGCGACGGCAGAAGGCCATGTCTATCTGCCGGAACCGGTGCTGCTTCGGAGAGGGCAGGAACTTCTCGGCGTAGAACCGGAGCGGATGCAGAAATCTCTGCAGGATATGGCAATCGACAAAAAAGCGGTCATCCGCGAGCTCCCGGCCGAACGGGAAGGGGATGAGCCGCTGCGGATTGTGTACGCCAGCCAGTATTATTATCTGGAACTGAGTACGGCGCGCATGCTGCATGAGCTGAATATTACATGCGAGGAAGACCGTGAGGCAATCGAAAAGCGGATCGGAAAGATCGAGAAAAAATATCAGATCGAGCTGGATGAGATGCAGAAGACGGCAGTCGTTGAGGCGGCATACAGCGGTCTTATGATCCTGACCGGAGGCCCGGAACCGGAAAAACGACGACCATCAATGCGATGATCCATTATTTTGAGGCAGAAGGCCTCGACATTTTCCTGGCAGCGCCGACCGGAAGAGCGGCGAAACGAATGACAGAGGCAACTGGCTGTGAGGCATGCACGATCCATCGTCTTCTGGAACTGACGGGAAATGTGGATGACTCCTCGGCAAATGTGCATTTTGAGCGGAACGCAGATAATCCGCTCGACGCGGATGTCATCATCATTGATGAGATGTCGATGGTTGATATCCACCTGATGCATGCCCTTCTTTCCGCGATTGTGCCGGGAACAAGGCTGATCCTGGTGGGAGACCAGAACCAGCTTCCAAGTGTCGGCCCGGGCAGTGTCCTCCGGGATCTGATCCGTTCGGAATGCTTTCCGATTGTCTGCCTGACGCACATTTTCCGGCAGGCATCCCAGAGCGATATTGTTGTCAATGCACATAAGATCCATAATGGGGAAGAGGTTATACTGGACAATAAGAGCAAAGATTTCTTCTTTTTGAAACGGTACGATGTCAACGTGATCTGGAAAGTGCTGGTGACGCTGGTGTCCCAGAAACTGCCGCGTTATGTGGATGCCCGCCCGCAGGATATCCAGATTCTGACTCCGATGCGGAAAGGTGCACTCGGCGTGGAAAATCTGAATCAGATTCTGCAGAAATACCTGAACCCGCCCGCACCGGACAAAGCCGAGCGGGAAAATGGAGGTAATATCCTCCGCGAGGCGACAAGGTCATGCAGATCCGCAACAATTACCAGATGGAGTGGGAAATCCGCGGCATCAACGGAATCGTGGCGGAGCGCGGTATGGTGTATTCAACGGAGACCTCGGCATGATCCGGAGCATCAACCCGTATACCGAGGTGATCACTGTGGAGTTTGAGGAAGGAAAATTCGCAGACTATACGTTCAAACAGGCGGACGAGCTGGAGCTCGCCTACGCCACAACGATACATAAAGCGCAGGGAAGCGAGTACCCGGCGGTTGTGATTCCGCTGCTCGGCGGCCCGCGCATGCTGATGACGCGGAATCTTTTGTATACGGCCGTGACGAGAGCCAGAAAGTGCGTCACCATCGTCGGAAGTGATGTGACATTCCAGGCAATGATCGGAAATCATATCGAGCGAATCGGTATACAACGCTCGCCAGAAGAATCTGGGAAATGCGGGAAGAAAACGCGTAAACACGTTTTTCCGGGGCATGGATGCGGCTGCATCCGGCAGAGTGGATAAGGGAAAGCGCAGGTTACATGAAAGAAAAAAATAAAACAGGAAACTGGCTTTTAAACGCAGTTTATCCGAGACGATGTCCCATCTGTGACGGACTGCTGTCACGTGAGGAGCCGTATCTATGCCGGAATTGTGTGGAAAAGATCCATCCGATTCTGGGCGCGCGGTGCAAAAAATGCGGGAAACCCGTGGGCAGTGAGGAAGAGTTCTGCCGGGACTGCAGCAGAACGAGGCACAGCTTCGACCGCGGTTTTGCGCCGTACGGTTACCACGGGGAACTTGAGGCTTCCCTGATGCGGTTCAAATATCATGAACGGCAGGAATACGCCGGATTTTATGCTCACGCGGCGTTTTTCTATGTGGGAAAGCAGATCCAGAGAAGAAATCCGGAGGTGCTCGTTCCGGTGCCGCTTCATCCGGCGAGACAGCGGCAGCGCGGCTACAATCAGGCGGAGGTATTTGCAGAAAAGCTGGCAGAAGAAATGGAACTTCCCATGAATGCCCGCCTGATCCGCCGTGTGAAAAAAACAAAACGCCAGAAAGAGCTTAGTCCCGCCGAGCGGCGGAAAAACCTGGAGGGAGCTTTTGCATTGGCAAAGCGGGACAGATGAATCGACAGTATGATTCGATGCAATAGGAGGCAAGGAGCTTCCATGTCTGATTCTTCTATCGTTATTCGCGGCGCTCGTGAGCACAACCTCCGTGATATCGATGTTTCCATTCCGCGTGACCAACTCG
>ENA-OQCS01001423-OQCS01001423.1-human-gut-metagenome-genome-assembly--contig:-NODE-1423-length-12345-cov-3.945163_pt1 | contig 12345 bp, 21 predicted proteins | sample MGYA00242757_ERZ504575 | MGnify/ENA primary metagenome ERZ504575 (study PRJEB26092, sample SAMD00036297) | human gut metagenome | host: Homo sapiens | study: EMG produced TPA metagenomics assembly of...
TGGCGCAGGGCATCGGCGGGCTTCTTTCTGGGGCAGGTAGGCCGAGAAGTTGCCCTTGTAGGTGGTCATGGTCTGGAAGGAGACCTCCCAGATCTTCGTACACACGTTATCGAGGAAGTAGCGGTCGTGGCTGACCACCAGCACCGCACCGGAATAGCTTTTGAGGTAGTTTTCCAGCCATTCCATGGTGGCAAGTCCAGGTGTTGGTGGGCTCGTCCAGAATGAGCACGTCCGGCTTTTCCAGCAGCAGCTTTGCCAGCCGCAGCCGCGTCAGCTCGCCGCCGGAGAGCACCGCAATGTTCTTCTGCCATGTATCCTGCGCAAAGCCCATGCCAGACAGCACCTTTTTGATGTTCACATCCATGTTGTAGCCGTCGGCGGCATCCACGATGTTCTGCAGCTGGTCGTGCCGGGCCAGCAGCTCCGTGTCGTCCGGCTGCGCGGCCATTTTGCGTTCCAGCACCTGCATCTGGGCCATGGCATCCAGCACAGGGGCAAAGGTGGAGCGCATCTCGCCGTAGAGATCCAGCGTGGCATCCAGCTTTGCGTTCTGTTCCAGATAGCCCAGCGTCACGCCGTGGGTCACGCTGAACTCACCTTCGTAGTCCTGGTACTCGCCGGTCAAAATCTTGAGCAGGGTGGTCTTGCCCGCGCCGTTCTGGCCCACGATGCCGATGCGGTCCTCCCGCTCGACACTGGCGGTCACATCGTGCAGCACGATCTTTTCGCCAAAGCTCTTGCCTAGTTTTTCCAAATGTATCAGCATAGTTTTATGATCCCGTTCTCCATCCGCTTATTGGCTCAGCACTGGTGGCGGCGGTTCTTCAGGCCCACATTGGCCAGCTCTTCCTGCTCCATCACCAGCGGGTACAGCTCTTTCAGGTCTGCGATCTCGTAGGTGGGCACCACCTTGCCGGGGTTCTCGGCGTGGCTGGGGTTATACCAGCAGGTGTCAAGGCCCGCATTCACGCCGCCCTGAATGTCGCTGCTCAGGCCGTCGCCCACCACCAGCACATGCTCGCGGTTCTCCACGCCAAGGGCGCGCAGGGCCGCATCAAAAATTCTGCGGTTCGGCTTTTCGCTGTCCATCTTCTCGGAGACGAACACGTCCTCCATAAAGTTCAGCACACCGCTCTCGGCCAGACGGCGGATCTGCACCTTCTGGAAGCCGTTGGTCACAACGGCCAGCGTTGCCACCTCGGAAAGCTCCCGCAGCACATCCAGCACTTCCGGCCCCATCAGGTCCGGGTGGGTGGAGAGCTGTTCCAGATAGAAGCGGTTCATCTCGGCTCCGTCACCGGCGGCATCAATGGCCTTGAGGAAGCGGGTGAACCGCTCCGCCATGAGCTTTTCCCGCTTGAGCTGGCCTTTTTCCAGCTGCCGCCACAGCTCCGAGTTGATGGTGCGGTAGGTCTGCACCGTTTCTGCATCCGGCTCAATGCCGTAGTTCACCAGCGTTTCGGCCAGTGCCTTGCTTTCGGCTGCGTCAAAGTTCAGCAGGGTGTTGTCTGCATCGAACAGCACGCAATAATATTTTGCCATAAACCTTCCCTCTTTTCCTTCTGCCATGGTCTCAGCTGCCATGCGCTCAACAACAGGCAGAAGCCAGCCCTGCCGTAAACAGAGCTGGCTTCACATCATTCTGTTACAATTTCGTACGGTGGTACGTCCGTCTGCTCCGGGTCGTTGTCCGGGCAGGTGGTTTTGACATCACAGGGGGTGGCAGCACACTTTGCCATTTCCTCTTCCAGCGCGCCGTTGTCCACGTTCTCCCAGTCGGTGCCGTAATCGTCCACGCTGCCGTCGGTCACGTTCTCTTCCCCGGGCAGCGCCGGGATGCGGGGTTCCTCGTAGTACATGCAAACGCCTCCCTTCCTGCCAGCCTATGCGGCACAGCAGGCCGGGGTGACAGCCTCAGGACGCGGAGTCCGTGGATGCAGACTGCTCGTTGGCGGCTTCCTTGCTGGCATTGGATTCCGAAGCCGCATGGGAGCTGCCAGAGCTTGCAGAGCTGCTCTCGCTGCTGGAGCTGCTATGGGAAGCCGAGCTGCTCTCACCAGAGCCCGCGTGGGACGAGCTGGTGCTGTGGGAAGAGCTGGCTGTTCCGTTGGAAGCAGAAGCCGAGCCTGCCGGGGAAGCCGTGCTCTCACTGCTGGAAGAGCTGTGAGACGAGCTGTCGGAAGAGCTGTGAGACGAGCTGTCGGAAGAGCTGTGAGACGAGCTGTCGGAAGAGCTGTGAGACGAGCTGCCGGAGGTGGATGTAGCCCCGGAGGATGCCCCGGAGGTGGTGCCGGACGATGCACCGGAAGAGCTGCTGCCGGAAGAACTGCTGCCCGACGTGCTGCCAGAGCTGCCGGAGCTGTGAGACGAGCTGCCGGAGCTTACGCCGCTGACCGTCACATTCAGGACGTTGCTGGTAACGGTGCAGCCGTTGTAGCTTGCCACTGCGTACACCTTAAAGGTCGCATTGAGCATGGAGGGTCGATCTCCACCTTGACGGTGGTCTTGCCCGCCGCCTGCGCACTTCCGCACCGTTGGCGTACCAGCGGATGCTGTCGCAGTGAGGTGCTTGCCGCCCAGCTTTGCGGTAAAGGTGTAGGAATCGCCCAGCACGGCCTTGCCGGTGCTGCTGATATGCACGGAAGCCGCTGCAAACACGGCGGTCACGTCCACGTTCTGCTTGAAGTTCGTATCGGTGCGGGTCTTCTGGGTCACGCCATCGCTCCACTTGACGAACACATAGCCGTCCTGCGGCACAGCCGTCACGCTGATGGATTGGGCGGCGCTGGTCACTTCATAGGAGAGGGATGTCTTGCCGCTGTCGCTGCCGCTGGAAAGGGTGCCGCCGGTCTTGTCCACCCGGTAGCTGGCCTGATACAGCACACCCTGCTCTTCGGAAGAGCCTGCAGCCTCCGAGCTGCTGGGTGCTGTCACCGCAGAGCTGGGGTTCGGGGTATACTCGGCGCGGGTGGGGATGTTGGCGGTGTCGGGCCGACGGTCGTCGGTCTGGTAAGCGTGGGTGCGCAGATAGCTCAGCATGGCCTTCAGGCCCACGGGCTTCAGGTGGATATCGCCGGTCTGGTAGTAATCCTCGCGGCCATAGCCGTTGGCATCCTTCAGCGCTTCGGCGCTGTTGAGGAACTTCAGGCCCATCTGCTCACACATGGACAGCAGGGCCATGTTGAAGTCGTCGATCTTGGTCTGGTCCATGTGGGGGTAGTTTGCGTGGTTTGCAGGCACCGGCGGCACCGTGTTCACGATGATGTCGGTGTAGGGGTAGCTTTCCTGAATGGCCTGCACCAGCGCGGTGTAGTTCTTGATGAACTCGTCCACGCTCATGCCGGTATCGTTGGTGCCCAGCATGATGACCACGCGGCGGGGCTTCATTTTGGCCACGGCCTGCGCGATGGTGTAGGTGTTGCTGTCCTTTTTAAAGGTAACGATGCCCTCGTTCAGGGCGGCATGGGTGCCAATGCCCTCCTTGGCGCAGAACTGCTGCAGGCTGATCAGCCGTTGGCGTACAGGCGCACCGTGTTGGAATCGCCGAGGAACAGCGTTTCCTTCTGGTAGCTCTCGCCCGCGTCGGCGGTCTCCGGCAGCAGGGCGGCAGAGGTCTCGCTGATCTGGTAGTGATCCGAGATATCCTCTTCGCCCGGCACCAGCACCTCGCTGGAGGGCTGTTCCACCGGGGATGCAGGGGTCTTGCCGCGCTTGAGCAGCGTCATGGTAATGGCAATGGTCAGAATGGCTGCCAGTGCGCACACACTGCACACCAGCACAGCCTGCTTCTGCATAGGAGTAAGCGATTGCTTTTCCGGTCGTGTATTTCTCATATCTCTCACCATTCATTTCGTTTCCGGCACAGGGCCTTCCGGTCATGCCTGTCCGTTCAGGATCTGGTCTGCAAGGTTGGCGCAGCTTTCGGCCAGCAGCACCGGGTGGAAGGGTTCCAGCTCTTCCCTGCTGCCGTAGCCGTACAGCGCACCGGCGGCATCCAGCCGCAGTCCGCCGCGCCGCGCATATCGTCGTTGCGGTCGCCCACCATCAGCACCCGCCTGCCCTGCATCATGGGCTGGGCCAGCACATGGCGCACCACGTCGGTCTTGGTGTCGCGGCTCTCGTCCATGGACGCGCCGCCGATAAAATCAAAATAATCTGCAAGGCCCTTTCTTCCAGAATGGGCGTGACGACCTGCGTGGGCTTGGAGGTAGCGGTGCACAGCACAAGGCCCGCGTCCTTCAGGCGCTGCAGCATCTCTGCTGCACCGGGGTAGGCGGCGCACTCGTGGCTGCCCTTGACGGCGTAGCTGTCGCGGTACAGGTCGGTGGCCTTTTCAATGAGGCCGGGTCGGTAAAGTGCTCACCAAAGCTCTTGCGCAGCGGTGGGCCAAGGTAGCGGCGCAGGTTCACATTTGTGGTGTCCACGCCCATCCTGGCAAAGACTTCTTTTAATGTATTTATGATACCGGGAGCGGAATCGATCAGGGTCCCGTCCACATCAAACAGGATCGCATCGTAGTTCAGCAATTTGTAAATTTCCTCACTTTCATGGTGATACATTGTATAGTATAGCACAGAATCCCGTTATCAGCAATTCCAACAAATGGTTTTTACAAAAATTATGCATTCAAGCAGAGAAAAGGCCCGCCCGGCATCCGGACAGGCCTTTCCGCATCTTCTTACTTCGCTGCGGCATCCGCAGGCGGATAGTACAGGTTGTTGGAGACGAACTCCAGCTTATCCTTGAGCACCAGCTCCAGGTTTGCCACGGCGTGCACCATGTTGGTGGCCGAATCGTTCACTTCCAGCAGCTTGCACAGGTCCAGACCGTCCAGTTTCATGGCGGCGTCCATCTTCCGGCTCTCGGCGCACAGGATGTGGCTCAGGGCATTTTCCTGCAGAGCGATGCTCTCCACAAGGTCAACGACCGCCTGCTCCAGCGTCACCTTGGGCAGGCAGGGGCAGGGGCAGCGGGTGGTATCGATACAGTTCTCAGCAGACATGATAAAACCTTCCTTTCGTTCGTCCGGTCAGGGGCGGTGTACGCTCCATTCTATGTCTGCGGGTACGTCGGTGTTACTCCTGCTTTTTAGGGTTCTGGATGCCGCGCACCTTTTCAATGGTCTCGCGGTAGCCGCCGGAGCCGTACTGGATGCAGCGGTTGATGCGGCTGATGGTGGCCGTGCTGATCTCCACTGCCTTCACGATCTGATCGTAGGTTTTGCCGTCCAGCAGCATCTTTGCCGCTTCCAGCCGCTGCGCCATATCCGAGATCTCCTTTACAGTGCACAGGTCTTCAAAGAAGTTGTAGCACTCCTCCCGCGTTTCCAGACTGAGGATGGCATCAAACAGTGCATCGGTGGTCTGGTTTCTTCTGGAATTTTTATCTGACATGAATGTTCTCCTTGCCGCCGCAGCGGACTGTCCGGTTTTGGGAGCGTTCCCTCTTTTAAATGTTCCGGAAATGTTCAGGTTCTTTCTTGCATCACCACTTTAGCACATCAAAGTGTGAAAGTCAAGCCCTTGGCGTGAACTCTTTTCATTCGTTGACGTGTATAGTTTTCTTCGTTTCACGCATGAACAAAAATCACCTAAAAATTATTGCAGAACACTTTCCTGAATTAGTGTATCCTCCGAACTTGTTCCAAAGATATTGACAATTTGTGAATTCCGCACTAAAATACGGACAATCATTCGGCAAATGCGATGAACAGGACATGATTCTTTGCAGCACCCTCTCCCAGAGAGCCGCCCATCTGATGCAAGGGCAGCAGTCAGGAGCAAAGCGTTCTCCCCTGCGAGCAGCCTGTGTGAACAAAGGCGCTGACCCCGCCTTCCAGTAATGCATGGCCGTTTTGCCCACGTTACGGGGCTGCGTATGTATGTACGCTGGGAGTGGCTGCCCTGTGCAGCAAACGAAGTGGTATCGCGGAGTATTCCATACACGATGTGCAGTGTATGTGAAGGCCTTCGTCTTCGATGGTTCGTCCCAAATGGAACGAACGCAGGAAGACGGGGCCTTTTTTACACCCTTCCGCCCCCATGCCGCTGACATTTGCCGGATGCCAAGAAAGGAAAGAGGTAAAAACAATGAATACGCTGGTCATCGTATTGATCGCAGCCGTGTGTCTGTTTGGCGCTTATATGCTTTACGGCCGCTGGCTGGCAAACAAGTGGGCATCGACCCCTCTGCCAAGACCCCGGCAGTTGTCCATGAGGACGGCCGGGACTACGTTCCCACCGACGGCTGGACCGTGTTTGCACACCAGTTCAGCTCCATTGCCGGTGCAGGCCCTGTTACCGGTGCGATCCAGGCCGCTGCTTTCGGCTGGCTGCCGGTGCTGCTGTGGGTGCTGCTGGGCGGCATCTTCTTCGGTGCTGTCACCGACTTCGGCGCTCTGTATGCTTCCGTCAAGAACGACGGCAAGAGCATGGGCATGCTGATCGAAAAGTACATCGGCAAGACCGGCCGCAAGCTGTTTCTGCTGTTCTGCTGGCTGTTCTGCGGCATCGTGATCGCTGCCTTTGCCGACATGGTGGCCGGCACCTTCAATGCCTACGGTGCTGACGGTGCTCTGGTGGAGGCTGCCCAGACCAACGGTGCTGCCGGCATGGTCTCCATCATGTTCATGGTGTTCGCCGTGGTCTTTGGCCTGCTGCAGAAGAACCTGCACTTCACCGGCTGGAAAGAGAATGTGATCAGCATCGTATTCATCGTGCTGTCCTTTGTGGTGGGTGCAAACTTCCCCATCATTCTGGGCAAGGCTGCATGGAGCTACATCACCTTTGTGTACATCTTCTTTGCCGCTGTCCTGCCCATGTGGCTGCTGAAGCAGCCCCGTGACCACATGACCACCTTTATGTTCGTGGCCATGATCGTGGGTGCTGTTCTGGGCCTGATCGTCAACCATCCCGTCATGAACCTGCCGGTGTTCACCGGCTTTACCAACGCCAAGCTGGGCACCATGTTCCCCATCCTGTTCGTTACCGTTGCCTGCGGCGCTGTTTCCGGTTTCCACAGTCTGGTGTCTTCCGGCACTTCCTCCAAGACCGTTACCAATGAGAAGGATATGCTGAGGTCGGCTATGGTGCATGGTGCTGGAAAGCCTGCTGGCTGTCATCGCCCTGTGTGTTGCCGGTGCTTCTGCTGCTGCAGACGGCACCCCCGCAGACGGCACTCCGTTCCAGGTCTTCAGCCGCGGCGTTGCCAGCTTCTTCGTGGGCTTCGGTCTGGACCAGCACTTTGCCTCTGTGTTTATGACCATGTGCGTTTCCGCACTGGCCCTGACCAGTCTGGATGCTGTGGCCCGTATCGGCCGCATGAGCTTCCAGGAGCTGTTCAGCGTGGACGACATGGAGCATGCTGAGGGCTGGCGCAAGCTGCTGTGCAACGTGTACTTCTCCACCTTCCTGACTCTGGCTTTCGGCTTCCTGCTGACCAAGATCGGCTACGCCAACATCTGGCCCCTGTTCGGTTCTGCAAACCAGCTGCTGAGCGCTCTGGTTCTGGCCACCCTGTGCGTGTTCCTGAAGGTCACCGGCCGCAGCAACAAGATGATCTTCCCTCCGCTGGTCATCATGCTGTGCGTCACCTTCACCGCTCTGGTGCAGCGCCTGATCGCCATGGTCAAGGCCATCAGCAATGCCGCTGCTGTCACCATCCCGCTGGCGAGACCACTTGGGGTGCTGTGTTCATTGCAAACGGCCTGCAGCTGATCCTGGCCGTGCTGCTGATCGTTCTGGGCCTGAACATCGTGTTCCACTCCTTCAAGGCCTATAAGAATGCTGAGCACAACAGCGAAGCAAAGGTCTGAGTTTCAGATCCTGCTGAACTGAATCTGTAAATGCAAACTGCCGCTGACGGTTTTTACGCCGTCAGCGGCAGTTTTTGTTGCTGTAAGCTTCTATGATTTGAAATGGCCTCCGCGTGCGCTCTGGCCATAAGCAGAGGAAAATTTATTTGATATTGTGGTTTGAAACGACTGCGGTCGTTTCCAAACCATTTTCACAGAAAGAGTCCCAAAGATAAAATGCATAGTCACCACAAAAAATGCAGTGTACGGTCACGACCTTTCCCGTGAAAAAGCAAACCAGCAAAGCCCGCAGGCTTTGCTGGTTTGCAAATATAAAAATAATACTTCCGCTAAAAATAGCCAAAGCGCACGCGGCGGCTATTCTAAATCAAAAATCAAACGTTCGTTTCTTCCCACGTTTGAAGGACCGCCATCTGCACTGGGGTGTGGAACCAGTGTTCCCCCGCCTCCATGATCGTCAGATGCGCCCCGCTTTCCTGACGGAAGCGCTCGATCATGGTGCGGCTGGTCAGGGCATCCCTGTCACCATACAGCACCTGCGTGCGGCCATGCCAGTGCAGCGGATGTTCCCGCACCCAGCACAGATACGGCCATGAGAGGGTCTCCCCAAATCCGTGGGGATTTCCCCTGCCCGCTGCAGCTGTTCCTCGGTCACATGGCATATTGCATCATATTCGTGATGAGAGCTTTCATATCCACCACCGGAGAGACCAGCAGGGTCTGTTCCGGCGCGTCTCCCTGCAGCGCCTGCATGGCAAGCCACGCGCCGATGCTCACGCCATACAGCCGGATATGCACCCACACCGGCTTCATGCGGGCGTATACGGCTTCTATCTCCGGCACAGCCACCCACGGCAGAAGCCGCTCAGGGCTGTTTTTCCGTGCGCCATGCTCGGGCAGGTCGATAGCCAGCACCTGCCAGCCCGCTTCACAGGCTGTAGCGGCAAAACGTTCTGCCTCTTCCTTGCAGCCGTTCTTGCCATGGAGATAGAGGTAAACATTCCGGCTCCGGCTGCCGTACAGAATGGCCGGGATGCCTGCAAGAGTCATGGTTTGTTTTTTCATAAGGGATTCTCCTTATCCGATCATGCTCCCCATTCGGAGAGACGTTTTGTTTACACTGCGCATTGCTTTTCGTCCTCCCTTCTTTCCGTTTTCTCTATGATAGCACATCCGCCCGGCAAACACAAACAAAAAGGAGCTGCAGCGCCTGTTACGGGTACTGCAGCTCCCAATTCAACTTTGGAAGTTAAATTACTTCACCATGCTTGCAACTTCAGCAGCGAAGTCGTCAGCACGCTTCTCCAGGCCTTCGCCCTTCTGGAAGCGGGTGAACTTGACGATCTTGATGTCGCCGCCCAGATCCTTAGCGACCTTAGCGGTGTACTGAGCAACGGTCAGGTCGCTGTCCTTGACGAACTCCTGATCGACCAGGCAGTTCTCCTTGAAGAACTTCTTGATCTTGCCCTCGATCATCTTCTGCTTCACAGCCTCGGGCTTGTTAGCGGTCTTGGGATCGCCAGCCATCTGAGCCAGCATGATCTCCTTCTCCTTGGCCACGACCTCAGCGGGGACAGAAGCCTCATCGACATAGCCGGGGTTAGCAGCTGCAACCTGCATGGCGATGTCCTTGCCGTAGGTAACGAACTCGTCCTTAGCCTCAATGCCGTTGGTGGTCTCGAAGTTGACCAGAATGCCATGGGTGCCGCCGCCGTGGACGTATGCAGAGCAAACGCCCTCGTAACGGACGAAACGGCGAACCTTGATGTTCTCCTTGATGACCAGGATCAGGTTCTTCAGAGCCTCGTCCACGGTCTCGCCGTTCTCGGTCTTGCAAGCCATCAGAGCCTCAACATCAGCAGGGTTCTGCTTCATGATGACCTGAGTAGCTCCTTGACGAAAGCAACGAACTTGTCGTTCTTGGCGACGAAGTCGGTCTCAGCGTTGACCTCGATGACAACACCCACCTTGCACTGGGGGCAGTAGTCAGCGTAGACCATGCCCTCGGCAGCGGTACGGCTTGCCTTCTTGGCAGCGGTAGCCAGACCACGCTCACGCAGGATCTCGATTGCCTTCTCGAAGTTGCCGTCAGCCTCGGTCAGAGCCTTCTTGCACTCCATCATGCCGCAGTCGGTCTGCTTGCGCAGTTCCATAACGTCCTTTGCAGAAATAGCCATTTTCGTATTCTCCCTTACACGTTATTTTGTTGTTTGTGGGATGGGAAATCAGGCGTTTGCTGCATCCTCAGCGGGAGCGGCCTCCTGGTTGCCCTGCTTGCCTTCCAGCACAGCGTCAGCCATAGCGCCAGCGATCAGCTTGACAGCGCGGATTGCGTCGTCGTTGCCGGGGATCACGTAATCGATCTCGTCGGGGTTGCAGTTGGTATCAACGATAGCACGATGGGGATGTTCAGCTTGCGGGCCTCAGCAACAGCGATGCGCTCCTTGTGAGGATCAACGATGAACATAGCCTTCGGCAGGGTCTTCATGTTCTTGACACCGCCAGGTACTTGTCCAGCTTCTCCATCTCCAGCTCCAGCTTGGCAACTTCCTTCTTGGGCAGCAGCTCGAAGGTGCCGTTCTCCTTCATCTTAGCCAGCTGATCCATACGGTCGATGCGCTTGCGGATGGTGCGGAAGTTGGTCAGCATACCGCCCAGCCAGCGAGCATTGACATAGTGCATGCCGCAGCGCAGAGCCTCGTCACGGATGGACTCCTGAGCCTGCTTCTTGGTGCCGACGAACAGGATGTCGCCGCCCTCAGCTGCAACTTCCTTCACGTAGTTGTAAGACTCGTCCAGCTTCTTCACGGTCTTCTGCAGATCGATGATATAGATGCCGTTGCGCTCGGTGAAGATGTACTTTGCCATCTTGGGGTTCCAGCGGCGGGTCTGGTGACCGAAGTGCACACCTGCTTCGAGAAGCTGCTTCATAGAAACGACTGCCATAGTAAAAATACCTCCAGATATTGTTTTGCCTCCGCACACCGTGATCCCGGGCCGTATCGGACGGTTCAGGACTGCCCTCCACCCATTTGGGCACAAAAGGGCATAGTGATGCGTGTGTAATGCCTTGTTATAATATCACAAACAAACGCCGGTTGCAAGAGTTTTTCTCTGTTTTTTACAAAGAAATCGTCTGTTTTTCGCTCATTTGCCTGTGTCCACGCCGCTCAGGCCCGCAAGGCCCATGCGCTGCAGGGCGTATCCCCTGCCGAACATCAGGTCGTACTGCAAAAGCCAGTGCTCTGCGCTCCACCGCTGCTGGAACTCGGTAGGCTCCTGCGTGGTGGTGCCGTCCAGATTCATGGTGGTTCCGCGGGTATTGGTGCGGCTGGCCACGCGCAGCTGACGGTTCAGGAACTGGAAGTAGAGCGGCTCTTCCAGACCGTAAATATCCATCATCACCGGCGAGATATCGTAAGCGGCAATGGTGCCAAGGTCCACCTGCTGCTGGCTGTAGTTGGACCACATCAGCAGCGTGGTCTGGTGCAGGCGGGGGTCTGCGCTGGAATCGCTGGCATAGCCGGTAGTGGTGTAGACATCGTAATTGGAATCGATGGGGTTATAGTGGTCGCCCCAGAACACCAGAATGACCGGCTCGTCCACCTGCGAGAAGTATTCGGTCAGTTTGCCCATCATGGCATCTGCATCCCGGATGCCGGTAGCAAAATCTTCCAGCGCGCCCACGGTGCTGGGCTTGAGGCCCGCCGGGTGGGACAGCACCTTTACGCGCTCGTCGTCCGGGTAGTTGTCCTTGTTATAATTGGTATGGTTCTGCATGGTGACAGCGTGCAGGAAGATGGGCTTGTCCGAGCTGGACTTCATGCTCTCGTACTGCTGGATGATCTGGTCGGCCATGGAATCATCGGTGACAAGGCCGCTGGTCCAGTAGTGCTTGCGCACCTTGGTCACGCCATGCATATCCTCAAGGCTGATAAAATCGTCAAAGCCGAGGTTGGGGTAAGCCTTGTCGCGGCTCCAGTATTTTGCCCAGAAGCAGTGCACGGCTGCGGTCTGGTAGCCCTTGAGCTTGAGGTAATTGGGCATGGCGAACATGGGCTTGGTCACATGCTGCTGGTAGGCTTGCTGCCGCTGGGCAGGAAGGATACCGAGTAGCCGGTAAGGGCTTCAAACTCCACATCGCAGGTGCCGCCGCCAAAGCTGGGGCTGTAGGCCCGGCCATAGGCGCTGGTCTGCTGCAAGGCGTGCAGGTTCTTGGAGACATCGGTATCAAAGGTGATGCCGTACTGTTCCAGCTCCGAGACATCCCAGTAGGACTCGTCCATCACATAGATGATGGTGGCTGCTTCACCTGCTCGTCCTTGGGGGTCACGGCGCTGTAGCTGGTGGAGTACAGCGGGCTGGTGGCAAACTTCTGGCTCTCGTCCACATTGTCCAGCAGGGCATCCACCGCTTCCTGCGAGTATTCCTCGGGCTTCGAGATCTCCAGATTGGTGAGGTTGGTCATAAAGCCGGTGATCACGCCGTAGTAGCGGTAGTAGCGGTCCTGCATCCATGCATCCGGCGTAATG
>ENA-OQCS01001424-OQCS01001424.1-human-gut-metagenome-genome-assembly--contig:-NODE-1424-length-12345-cov-2.574071_pt1 | contig 12345 bp, 17 predicted proteins | sample MGYA00242757_ERZ504575 | MGnify/ENA primary metagenome ERZ504575 (study PRJEB26092, sample SAMD00036297) | human gut metagenome | host: Homo sapiens | study: EMG produced TPA metagenomics assembly of...
CTTCGTTTTCTCCACCTTTACTAAGAAATTCAACATTTAGTTCAGAAAGAGAAATCCATAAATTGTTGGATTTGGCGAAGTCAATCAGCTCTTTTGTTTGCCCTCTCTTATAGCTCTCTGTTGGTTCAAGCGTTCCTGCTGTTTCCTTTTTTCTTCTAGCGATATAGGCTGCTTGCTCCAAGATGCTATTGATTGGCGAGTGCGTTCTTATCCATTCTTTGTGAAATTCATTTATATATTCCATAAATCTTATGTTTATGAGTTCAAAACAAAGATAGTTATTCCTTTTTTAACTTCCATGATTGGTACGACATTTTATTTCTTGGGGTTTATAATCTGGATATTTCCTTAAAATGTAGTAGCTCTATAAAAGAAAAACAGCATAAGAGTTTTTAGTCTCAAATGCTGTTCTTTTATTAATGATGCTGTCTTTTCATATTTATTGTAGCTTAGAGGTGTTAAAGCAATAGATTACATCATTTTGTTTATCCGAACATTCGAAAGTGTAATCATCTTGGAAGGCTGCTACTCTTATTGGCAATGGGATTCCTAATTGCTTATTTCCAACGGCTATAACAGAAGCTACACTATTGCTGTATATAGCAATTGTTAAGGTCACTTGATTTGTGTATTTAAGATATTGATTAGGAAAGATACCTGAAATTCTTGCGACTTTGGCGGTTACAGTAAATGTGCTGATTATTTTAATTTCGTCTTGAGGTATTGTAGCCTCTTCTTTGTATATTGTTTTGTTATTATTGTAACAATATCCATTAGTGCATAGTGTGAACAACAGAAAAGCAGCTAAGAAGTTTAATATTTTCATTGTAGATGATTTAGTTTAAAATGTGTTTATTTTTTTGCTGTAATTATAATGCTTTTATTGGTCATCAGCCAGTAATTTTCGTTTAATCCTTCCCAACCTTGGGACGGTTCAGATTTAGCTTTCTCATATTTTTTAAAGATAGTGAGGTCTACATCTAATTCAACTTGTGCATTGATGTTAATTGTAATGCTATTATTAAATGTTTTTTCATCGATAATGGCATCTATTCCATCACCAGAATATTTCCCATTCCCTTTATAATCAAGGATGAACTCTTTGTTATTGCTGGCATCAAGAATCTCAAGTCTGATAGATTTATCGTAATATGTAACTCTTATTTTTTGTCCTAATCTTTTTAGTCTATATTTTTCTAAGTCCTGTTTGTTGCAAATAGGAGTTCCATAATCATAATTCATGTACAATGGTTTAAAAATATTATTCTTAAATTGTACATCTGTTATTTTAGATTTTTGTCAGTTAGACTTAACTGATTGAGAAATAAACTTTTAGCAAAGTATTTGAGAAGTGGCGGTAACGAGTTAGCAACCGTGCGAATTTCAGCGTTTTGCGTTGCTATGCTGTCAAACAACTCTTTAACGAAGCAAAAATAAGAAGTTTTTCTGAGAAAAACAAAATTCGGATGTATCTTTTTCCATATTCTTTTGCTTGAATGATAGAACTTAAGTATATTTGCATTATGTCGTCCACGCCGTGGAATTAACAACGATGGGTGGGCGAGATATTACATAATATAAAAGCGTCATTGATGCTTTGTCTTGTGGCTTTCTGAAACCTGAGAAATTTCGAATTGTTGGTCATGGACAATGTCTGAAGTGAATGCTACGGGTATGTTAAATTGTATCCCGGAGTGTGCAGTGAGAGTATATAATGCTCTCCGCACACTTTTATGGAACGTGCAACATATTGGCGTGGGCAGACACTCCATTCGTTCACCAACAAGGTTTTCTCAGGACCTCAGAAGCGGACAAGTGGATGTGGAAGCCCACGTTTTTTATTATGTAATCAAAATTTTAAGCAAAAAAATCGCCTTATCGGGTTTCTAAAGGCACAATAGTTATTTTTATGAAAAAATATGTATTAATGCTCATGTCTCTTTTCATGATGGTATGCTCCGCCAACGCTCAAATCAAGGACGACATTCAGAAAAGTAAGGAACGCGCTGCAAAATTGCAAGCATTGTGTAATGATTACAAGACATCAGGAAGTGCAAATGTGGATGGCTATGGGGATGCAGTGAAGAATGCCGCAGTTTTGGCGATTGCCAACAGTGTACAATTGGAAAATATGTACAAACGAGAAATTGGTGAAACTCAAGATGGTGTAACAGATGTTACAATTACTAAACCTACTCTTGATGAATGGGTAACATTTGCAGCGACTGTAGCAGGAGAAGCCGCAAGCATAAAAGCTGCAACGGATAAAGTTCAAGCGGCTGCTGACGAGGCAAAGAAAATGATAGAAGAGGCATCCAAGCAAAAGAATCCCATGAAAGCTGCAAAAGCTGCAAAAACAGCCAAGGCTGCAACAGCCGTAGTAGAATTTGGAAATACCGCAACTCCAATTTTAGTGGAAGAAAGTGCAGCTCAAGTAAAGGCTGTTAATACAATTATCGAAACTCTGAAATCGGGTAAAAATCTATAATCCCTAACTGATTATGAGATTTGTTATTATTACAATCATTATGACTGCGTGTATCTTTAAAGGGTATGCGCAGTCAAATGATGATGACCGCCAAGTAGTCGGTGTCGCAGAATTTCTTGTAAAGAAAATAGCCCTTATACTGGATTGGTGACAGAAAAGGTTGTGGAAATGCTTACCAATAGTAAACGTTTCAGAGTAGTTGACCGTACCAGTCGGGAAAAAATAACACAAGAATTGGAATTACAAAAAAGCGAGGCGTTTATTGATAGTGATAATCTTGTAGAGCAAGATGTTGCTGTTGCTGCGGAAAAAATGATTACCGGAGAGATTGTCAAGATACCCGTTTACCGTATGAAAAATGGAGATGGAACAATAAGAGGTTATAAGGCAAGTGTCGCTTTTCAAATGAAGATTGTGGATGTGGCAACGGGGTTGAGTACGGAAGCAACCAGTTTGAAGGAAAAGCAAGCGATGAGTGCCTTTCTCCGGAAGTGCCGTTACAATGGCTATGATGTCTTTACAAGATAGAATGGCTGAATATTTTAGGATAAACTTCCCCATTACAGCTAAACTTATGAAGATTGTGAAAGAAAAAAATGGTGTGGCAGAAATTATCCTGATAAAAGCGGGTAAAAAGCATGGGATAAAAGTAGGGGATAAATTCAATGTTGAGGTGCTTGAAATTCTTGATGGAGAAATTCTACCTACTACTTTGGGAATTGTTACTGTGACAGCATTAAAAGGAGAAGCCTATTCAGAATGTAAGGTTAGTAAAAAAGAAGGTAAGGCAATCTACGAAAACTTTAATGCAAATAAGCAAATCAAATGTTTTCTTATTATAAAATAACGGTTTAGATGAAGAAAATACTGATAATATGCCTAATAATGTTGACCGCTATACTTGAAGTTTCAGCACAATATCAAGTAAGCGTATTAAACGCAACAAAAGATGCTGTTTCAATGCGTTGTGTCGGTTATGGGAAAAAGGCTACTATTGCCTCAATGGATGCAGAGTTATCCGCAATAAAGACTTTACTTTTTGTAGGAACGCAGAAAACTCAACACAGTATGCCTCTTGTACAAGAAGATAAAGCCGTAGTCGAAAACAAATACAAGAAGTTCTTTGATGCTTTTTACAGTAAAGAATATCAAAACTTTGTAGAATCATCTATCATAGTTACTCCTACGGGAAAAACGCATTAAAACAAAAATGTATAACATTAGATGTCTGCATAAGAGTGAACCAATTGAGAACTTATCTTGAAAACAATGGAATTATAAGAAAATTCGGTTTATAAAAACAGAGCGTATGAAAAAAAATTATGATACTACTACTGGCAGTATTTCTCAGTAGTATGGCATGGGCGCAGACAGCTACAGTCCAACCCAAAATAATGGTTATCCCATATACCAAACAAGGAGAAGACATTTCTCAAGTAATAGAAAATGATGTCAATAAAAGAATTGTATTAGCTAAAATACGTGAAGCTTTTGATAGTAGAGGATTTACGACCGTTGACTTTGCAGCAAAACTTAAATCTTTATCACGTACATCGGGATTGTCTCAAGAAAGTCAATCAGATTTAAAATCAATGATTATCCAGCAATCGGGTGCGGATATATATGTAGAAGCGGAAATGGATATAGTTCTTTCATCTACTGGGAATAGTGTTAAAACAATACTTACAGCGTATGATATTTCAACTGGTGGCTCTCTCTCAAATAAGGTGGGAGAAAGTGGCAAATTCTACACTGAAGATATTGGTAAACTTGGAGCAAAGGCTGTTGAAAAAGTTGCTGATGAATTCCTTGATATTATTCAAGTAAAATTCACCGATATAGTTAACAACGGACGTTCAATTAATGTGGATTTTAGTTTTGAACAAACCGCTTCCATTTCCATGTCAACAGAAATTGGCAATGATGGTTTAACCTTGTCAGACCAGTTGGAACTTTGGATGAGTGAACACGCTTATAAAAACAATTATCATATACAAGGTACAACTGATAAAAGAATGATATTTGATGATGTGCGTATTCCATTAAAAGATGACAATGGAAATAATTATAATATCAATAAATTCGGACTCGAATTTTTGAAATTTGCAAGAAGCATCGGGCTACAAATTACTCGAAGTACTGCCAATAATACACTTGTTATAACATTTAAATAGTGTCTTACGATGAAAAATATTTTTCTTTATTGTTATTAGGATATTCTTGCCTTGTTCAAGCTCAAACTGATAATGTCTATATATCTGTAGCAATGCCAAGTGACTGTACCCTTGACGGTAATACAAAATCAATTCTTAAAAACAAACTTTTACAAATTCTTTCTACGGAAGGTGTCGCAGGTACTGAATGTGGTGCTATCATTATAGTTCCGGAAATCAATATAATCAACTCCAATTCTGTATATGGTGGAATGAGACAAATTTTGTCTGTAGAGCTTGGTATAACTGTGACTGTTAGGAACATGATAACAAATACTGTATTCAATACCATGCAAATTGCCTCTAAAGGTGAAGGCTATTCTGATAATGAAGCTAAACGTTCGGCTATCAATAAAATAGATGCACTTAATACTGATTATTCAAGATTTGTAGAAGCAACTAAAATGAAAATATCTGATTATTATAGAAATAATACAGTCTCTTTAATAACCAAAGCCAATACTTTGGCTTCTCAACAACTGTTTGACGAGGCTCTTGCTTTACTTTCTACTTATCCCGAATCATTGCCCGGATATACAAAAGTTTCAAATGCAATGGTATCCATATTCAAAAAATGCCAGACACAATATTGCAGTCAGATTTTACTATCGGCTCAAGCTGCTTATTCTAAGCATGATTATACAGAAGCGGCAGAACTTGTTTCTATGATTGATGCACAAAGTAGCTGTGCCGCACAAGCTAAAGCTTTACTTAATTCTATAAAAAAAAGGAATGGATAAGCAGTATAATGATATAATCGCAATGGAAAAAGAGAAAATCCGTTCAGATGAACGTATCAAGTCTGCACAAATAAAAGCTATCAAAGACATTGCTACCGCATATTTCAAACGTCAAACAGAGTATATATTCTTTGGTAACTGTAAATTCAAATAAAGCAACTCCTAACGGTAAATAAATGTATCGGTCATTCTTACTTAGCATTCAGCAATAAAAGATACGGAACAGAAAAAGCTGCTCCGTATCTCTTAGTTATTTATAATTTCATCCCCTTGCTTTTCCGTTGCGATTGTATGGGCTGTCGCATGCTTTGTTTTAGCCTCTCGAACTGCTCCTTGAACCATTCGCCAACGGGAGTTTGATTGATATACAGCACAAGTCGTTTCGATACGGATTCCTGCCTTATTTTTGCAGTGACGTTTCTTGCCGTGAAACTTCGCCCGTGTTCTTCGGAATAGAGCGTGCCATCGTGCGTTACTTCCCTGCCGGCTATCAGTGTACGGGTCTGTTCCGTGGAAAAGCCCACGATGGCGCATAACTTCTCAACCCGCAGGACTTCTTTCGCCAACGGAAACCATGCGCAGAGCTTCTCCACAAGGCGTGTAAGCCTTGATACCTCTCTCTTGTGTTCGGCTTCTTTCATCTGTATTTCCGTCATGTGCCGTTGCTGCATTTCCAGCACTTGACGGTTGTGGTCTGCCCGTATGGTCTGTATCTCGGCTTGCAGTGCTTCGATGGTTTCCTCGTGTGTGGCTACCTCCCTATGCAGGGCGGTGTTCTCCCTCTCCAGCGTCTTGACCTTGTTGCTCCCGAAAAGAGAACCGACACTCTCGGCGATGTTGGCGGCTGCGGTCGTGGCTGCCCCTTTCAGCCGTTCGGTCTGTATCTCTTTTTCGCCCGTTCAAGCTCTTCCCGTGCCGTTTCTTTCCGTTCCTGCAATTCCACCACTTCCGTTTTCAGCTCCTCCGTCTGTCGCTTTATGTCACGGTAATATTGCTGCGTGGAAACGTGCCTCGCCTCCGAACCGTCCACGCCCCGTTGTAAACCGTATTTTTTCATCGCAACGGCGTAGCTGTCCTGATAGGCTTTCAGTTTCAAGCGGCTCATGATGTCATCTGCGCACAGCCTCACGGTGTCGGTCGGCTTCTTGCGGTAGCGTTTCTTCGCCTGCTCCTCCCTTTTCTTCCGCTTGCGTTCCCCCTTGACTATCGGCACAAGTGTGACGTGCATGTGCGGCGTTTTCTCGTCCAAGTGCAGGTGAGCCGTCACGATGTTCTCCCTCCCGAACGTGTCGGCAAAATATTTGAGGTTGTCGGCGCACCACTCGTCCAGCCGTCCCTCCCGTTCGATGCGTTCCATGTCTTCGGGTGTTGCTGACACGTTGATGCGGATTGCCCGCACTTGGTTACTTCCGATTTTGCGTGTCAGTCCCGCTTCTTCCAGCCTCCTTTGGATAGCCGCCGAACGGTCTTTCACTCCTTCGGGATATTCGATGAGTTTTCGGTTTAGATGCGTGCGTGTGGGGTCGGCGTTCTTGGGTATGATGAAACGCTCTATGTGGGCGGTCGTCCCGCTGTCGGAACCGTGCGCCTTTTCCATGTGTAAAACTACGAAACCCATATATTCTTCCTTTCTTTTTTGGCTTGTGAAACAATGATTTTTTGTATCTTCAGGGGCGGCAAATGCCGTCCCCGATGGGGTGTGCAGAGGGGCTTGCCCCTTGCCTTATTGGGGAATTTTCAGCGATACGTAGTATTGCGGCTCGGAAAATTCCCTAATAAGCTACGGTATTTTCTCCGTAAATACCCTGCGGCGTGCCGTCCGTCTGCCTTTCGGCGGTGGCTGTCCCTGCCGCCTGCTTACCCGTATAACCCCACCTTATTATTTTTCCCTTTCGGTCGGTGGTGGGCGGCGGGGCGGTCGTTTCCGTTTTTAAAGGCTCTTTTGCACGGGGCGGTCGGATACAAGGTTTTCCCAATAAATACGCTCGCAGCGAAGCGAGAGGAAGATTTATCGGGAAACGGCGCAGCCGCCTGACCTTTAAGCCGACATAAAGCCCCGTGCTTGCTTTGCCTTTGTAAACGGAAATGATTGCTCCGCTTTCCTCTGAAAAGAGAAATAGAACCTGCAATATATATCACCATAGTGATAGGTTTGCATGTTGGTATGCTGATATATTGGTATGTTTGCATGTTGATATGTTGATATGTCATCATGCTTTCCAACGGCTGTTGGGCTTGCCGTCCGAAACAACCGACACGAATACCGTCGTTTTCTCTTTTCGCCCGTGTATAATCCTCTCTAATAATGCCCTGCGGACTTTCGCCGCCCCGAACGATTCGATACGGAAAGCGAGGGCGGCTATCGTTTCGAGGTTGTAAACCTCCGCGCTGTATCTGTCCGATATGCGGATAATGCGCTTTATGTCATATATACTCAAAACTCCGCTTTTGCAGAGTGCCTTTATCCCTGCCCGAACCGTCGGGGCGATAACCCCGAACAGTTCGCAGATTTCTCGCTCGGTCATGGCGGTTGCGCCTATATCGCTCGGCAGGGAGATATTGCCCTGCCCGTCCATCGTGATAATGTTCCTTTCTTCTTTCATCGGTATTCTGTTCTTAATTAAATGGCTCGGCAGATATTCTTCTCCATATCCTCCAACTTGTGCGACAAGGTTTCCATGTCTTGGCTTATCTTCTGGGCGGTGATTTTGGCGTAAATTTGGGTGGTCTTTATGTTCGTGTGTCCCAAAAGGCGGCTCACCGTTTCGATGGGTACGCCGTGCGACAGAAGCACGGTCGTGGCGTTCGTGTGGCGTGCGACATGGTAGGTCAAACGCACCTTGAAGCCGCATTGTCTGCCTATATCTTTGAGTATCTTGTTACAACTGCCGTTGCTCGGAACGGGGAAAACATGACCGTCCCTTGCCAGCCCCTTGTATTTCTCGATGATACGCTTGGGAACGTCCAAAAGGCGGATGTTCGATTCGGTGTTGGTCTTCTTTCTTCGGGTGATTATCCACAGGTTGCCGTCGAAGAATGTTTGCAGGCGGTCGGCGGTGAGGTTCTTCACGTCCGAATACGCCAAACCCGTGAAAACAGAAAAGACGAACAAGTCCCGTACAAGCTCGTGGGTGGCGTTCTTCATCGGTGCGTCCATGAGCGTCTGTATCTCCGTTTGGGTGAGGTAGCCCCTGTCCACGCTTTCGGGAGAGTTGATATATCCCGCAAAGGGATTAAAGGGCAAACGCCCGTCGTTCCTCGCTATGGAAACGATGTGTTTCAACACAATCATGTAGCCCCACACGGTATTGGTGCGGCATTTCTTCTCCGTGCGCAGAAAATACTCGAAGTCGTTGATGAACGTGAGGTTTAGTTCCTTTAATGGAATATCCTCACGCTTGTAGGTATGGGGCAGGAACTCCCGAATATGGTTGCAGACCGTCCGATAACGGGTAAATGTACCCTGCGCCCTGCTGTGCCCGACTTCTTCTCGAACTCGGCGTTGTGCTGCTCGAACAGCTTCAGCAAAGTTTCCTGCTTGACGCCGATACCGAGATAGGCGTCTTTGAGTTTGGCGGCGGTAACATAACCGTCCGTCTGCATTAACTCTTGATAGCGGCGGTTTACCTCCACACGGATTTTATCTACTGCAAGGTTGATTCTCTGCGCTTCGACGCTCTTGCCCGAAGCACGGCTGTTCTTCACATCCCACAAGCGTGGGGGAACGTCCATCTTGCAACTGAACTGTTTAATCTCGCCGTCCACCGTGATACGGCACATCAGAGGCAGGTTGCCGTTCGGCTTCTCGCTGCCTTTCTTCACGTAAAATAATACCTTGAATGTACTTCGCATAACTCACTCCTTTTTTTGGTTACAAAATTAGTTCTTAGTGAGTTACCGACAGCTATGTAAATCAACGCAAAACGCAGAAAAAGAACCTTTTAGCAAGAAATTTGCACCCGTTACGGGAGTAACGAGGTGGTAACTGAACTTCTGCGCCGTTTGGCTTCGAGGTGGTATTTCGTTGGCTCTGTCCCATAGAAAAACAAAGCGTAACGAACGCTCTATCAGCTAATTCGCTACGCTTTGCCCAAATTTACTTTTCGCTATGTGTTTATTTTAAACTCGTCTTTATCACTCTTACATCCATAAGAGCATAAAGTCAAGATTATCATTATTATATGTATTATTGATTTCATTATAGATTGGGTTTTAATCTTTTGTACTATTTATGATAAGAAATATAATAAGTCCCCCAACAAAGAATCCTGTGACAAAAACTGAAAATATATCCATTAATTCAATTTTATGATGATATGTAAGCCTAACCCAACATTTGCATTATATCTGATGTCTAAACCATTTGCAGAGAATCCCTCAAATAGTTCATCAAGTACGATTTTTGTTCCTGTCTTAAACCATTGATTGACAAACATTGTGGTATATGGATTATTAGGAGTATTCCACTCTATCCCTCCAACATATCTCATGAATGAATCTTCAAACCAAATATCAAATTCATTAGTTTGTTCATTGAAATATAAATATGAGTTATCCAGTCCTTTACTTAAAGTAATGCGTAGGTTCTCTACATCAAACCAAATGTTTGTGTCATTACGAAATAGTTTTAATACTCGAATTGTCATAATTCTAAGTACTTCTTCTGGCATTAAAGGTAAGGGACAAAGAGGAAATGGTCTATCTTTATCTATTTTACGATAGGTTTTTGCTTCTCGTTCCATATAGATAATTTCCTTGGCTTCATCGTCTGGAACATATCTAAAGATTAAAATATTTTCCAGAAAACATATTGAGTTAAGTGATTGAACTTGCCAATCTTTTAGTGGACTATTATAAACGTCCATATCAATATTAGACAATATTTCATTAATGTTGATGTCATCAGTTCTAAATCCAGCTTCATTAAAAGCCAAAATCCAATCGCTGTTATCGTTATAGGTGGACTTATTAGATTCTTTTATTAATAATGACAGCAGTTTAAGGATGGAGATTCTATCCTCTCTATCTAAGACTTGAAATAGCTCTTTCATTGCAATAAATATTATGCGCTCACCTGTCCCCTTGAATAAGCAATAAATAAAAAAGGTGTGAGGACACTATATTGCTTTATTCTACATTCAGGTCTTCGCACTACCTCTAGCATGAATAAAACAATAGCCCCACACCAAGCAGTATATAGAAACCTTATAAACATAAGGTAGGTATATATCAAGTATGGGTGCTATTGCTACCATCTTCATGCTAGTTTTCAAAGTTGCGAAGTTTGAATGTAGAAGATAATTTCAATAACACCTTTCGTTAATTATGTCCTTTCAGCTTGCTAACACTATAACTCACTGGAATTGTTGCAAAGTTAGCGAAAGGTTTTAAATAATTCTATACGATGTAGGATAAATAGTAAATCTTCTGCTATCAAACATTATTCGTTCTTTATCCCAACATATCTTTGGCTATTTACAAACAGTTATCTCCAGTATGGATTATAAGAGTTAAGTTGGCTTTAAAGTCTAAAAACTTATGGATTTGACCTATTACTATAAGGCTGAAATGCCAGACACAAATAATCGGACTTTAGGTATATCTGGAGTTTAAAATTTAGGTAGGACAAACTTTGATTGGGGTATATAAAGCTAACCTTGTTCTTTATTTGTCCTACCTGTTATTTAGAAACTCAATGATTCATAAGTCTGCAAGATTTCTTCCTGTCTTAATCCTAAGTATCTTTTAGTAATGGCAACAGAACTATGATTGAACAGTTCCATCAGCTTTACTAAAGCAAGTTCTGAATTATCACAGTTCATATTATAGACCTGTCTACCAAAAGTCTTTCTAAGTGAATGACAGGAAAAGTTCTTAATCTTTAGCTTGTATTTCTTCTTCACTTCTTTAAGAATGATATTTATTCTCTGGACTGAAAAGACTGTACCTTTCTGACTTACTAAGATGGGTGCATTGATTCCAACTGGTTTTATATGTTCGTAACATTCTCTGATATGTTCCTGTAGCTGGGGATTCAGTCTTATGGTTCTTACCTTACCTGTCTTTTTCTCAATTACAGTAAATTCGTCTGTATCTATTATCTGCTTCCATCTTAAAGCCAGAATATCAGAAATTCTTAATCCTGTGAAACAACCTAAAGCTATAAGAAGTGATATTTTATAATTATCATCTTTTGCCAGTTTCCTAATAAGATTCATTGCATCTGACCAAACAAGATAGTCTGCTGTTGTGCTTGAATATTTAAGTGACATAATGTTCTGTTTTATAAGTAAATGAATAAAAGTGGATATTAATTTTGAGTTGGATTTACTAACTCCTTGATTTATAAGGAAACATTCACTAATTATCAAAGTGAATATTATAAAGTAAGGACACTCAACTAAAATATTGAGTGCCTTGTTTATGCTACAGCATTCCTTCATCTGCAAAACTGTAGTATTCTGTATCTGAAAGGATGATATGGTCTAAGATTTTTATCCGCATAAACTGTGCTGCATCCCTTACCTGTTTAGTAATATCCATATCCTGCCTGCTTGGTTTCAGATTACCGCTTGGGTGATTGTGTGCCAGAATTAAAGCTACAGATTGGTAAGTAATGCAGCTTGCATAATTAATCTGACATCAGCACAGGTTTCTGTGATTCCTCCCTCTGAAATAAGAGTATATCCTAAAATCTGGTTGGCTTGATTTAGGAACAGGACTTTGAAATATTCCTTGTAGCATATAGTTCCTTTCTTATATGTGGAAAGCATATATTTATAAGCATCCTCTGAACAGGTTACTTTTTGCTGATTCTTGAATTTGGGTTTATAAGATAGCTTCACTTCTCCTACTTTATAATCTATATTCATAATTGTAAGTTTTAGGTATTGGTAGAAATAAA
>ENA-OQCS01001425-OQCS01001425.1-human-gut-metagenome-genome-assembly--contig:-NODE-1425-length-12339-cov-1.642237_pt1 | contig 12339 bp, 20 predicted proteins | sample MGYA00242757_ERZ504575 | MGnify/ENA primary metagenome ERZ504575 (study PRJEB26092, sample SAMD00036297) | human gut metagenome | host: Homo sapiens | study: EMG produced TPA metagenomics assembly of...
GCTGAGCTGCAGCGTGAGCACCAGCATCATGTGCACCAGAGTACCGATGATAAATGTGGAAAGCAGCTGCGGCATCGGCAGCACCAGACGCAGCGACTGCAGCGCCAGCGCCAAAGCCACCAATAACGCTCCACGCACCAGCTTGCTGTTATTCATGCTTAGCAGGGCATTCCTTAGCTACAAATGCCATATATGCATCCTGCAGCTTTTGTGTCAGCTCGCCAACCTTGCCGTCAGCAACGAAGCTGCGGTCAATTTTTGTAACAGGCATAAACTCGCAACGCGGTCCGCAAAGGAAGGCTTCGTCTGCTTTGAGTGCAAAATCCTTATCAAAAGCTCTTTCGATAATCTGCAGATCCAGGTCTTTGGACAGGCGTTCCATCAGCAGACGGCGGGTAATATTTTTATGGATAAAGTTGTTTTCGGGATGAGTCCACAGAATACCGTCTTTATAAATGAAGAAGCTTGCTTCCGTGCTTTCGGTAATTTTGCCGTCGCGAACAAACAGGGAATCAAAAGCATTGCCGATAACAGCCTTCTGTTTAGCCATTACTTCCGGCAGACGGTTCAGAGTATTGATATCGCAGCGTGCCCAGCGCACATCCTCAACAGTGATAACATTTACGCCCTTGGCACGTTTCTCAGCAAGTGCCTCGCGGTCAACCGGTACAGCATACATAGTCAGATGCGGAATGCTCTGCTCCGGATAGGACAGGGCATAAGCACCGCTGCCACGAGTTACCTGAGTATAGATTTCGCAGTCCTTCAGACCGGTTGCGGCCAACAGGCTTTCATGGAACTCTACCAGCTCTTCAATCATATAAACGCCGGGAATTTTTACTGCGATTACAGAATCGAATAAATTGTTCATATGCGGCAGCAAAGCAAAGCAGCGGCCGTTATAAAACCGGTACAAATTTCAAAAACGCCATCGCCGAAGTTATGACCGCGGTCGTTAACGTCAATAAATGCTTCAGCTTCCGGCATAATCTCGCCGTCTACCAAAACTAATTTTTCTTGTTGATTTTCGTTCATCTTTATTCCTCCAATTGCGCAAGTCACAATAAATTAACATAATAAAGCATTATTTATGCAATAATTTCAGTCAAAAATATTGTATAATATAATTGAGATTATTTGTTTTGCAGTCTGCAGAGCTTGTAAAAAGCTAATGACTACATTTCAATTATTATACACCATTTAAAGCCATTTTGGCAAAAAATATCTCAAAGGAGCTTACCATGACTCATCTGCCTACTATTATTAATGATTTAGCAATGATTTTGCTCGTAGCCGGCGTCACAACAATTCTTTCAAGAAAATCAATCAGCCGTTGGTACTTGGCTACATTGTTGCCGGCTTCATCACCGGTCCGCATTTCAACTTCTTCCCGACGATTACCGATAAGGCCAACGTCCACGCCTGGTCCGAAATCGGTGTTATCTTCCTGCTGTTCGCACTGGGACTGGAGTTCAGCTTTTACAAGCTGAAAAGCGTAGGCAGTACAGCCTTCATCGCCACCGCGGTAGAAATCGGCGGTATGCTGGCCGTGGGCTACTTCGCCGGTATGCTGCTCGGTTGGAACCATATGGACAGCCTTTTCCTGGGCGGCATGCTTTCAATGTCCTCCACCACGATTATCATCAAAGCCTTTGACGATTTAAAGCTCAGGGCGCAGCGCTTTACGGAAATTGTTTTCGGCGTGCTGATTATTGAAGATATCGCCGGTATCGTGATGATGGTACTGCTTGCAACCATGGCCGTAGCCAGCGCCAATGTTTCCACAACGGAGCTGCTGCTCAGCATCGGACGCTTGATTTTCTTCCTCGTTTTATGGTTTGTTCTGGGTATGTACCTTGTCCCCAGCTTCTTTAAATGGGCCAAACAGCTGATGAACGAAGAAACTCTGGTAGTTATTTCCATCGGCCTGTGCCTCGGTATGGTGGTGCTGGCAACTCAGCTCGGCTTCTCCTCGCTTTGGGTGCCTTCATCATGGGCTCTTTGATTGCCGAAGCACCTAACGCAGAAAAAATCGAGCACCTTGTTGCTCCTATCAAGGATTTGTTCGGCGCAATCTTTTTCGTATCCGTCGGCATGATGGTAGATCCCGCTATCCTGCTGGAGCAAGCGCTGCCCATCTTCGTGCTGGTAGTAGCAACAATTATCGGCAAGCTGATTTTCTCCACCGGCGGCGTACTGGCCTCCGGCCAGAGCCTCAACACCTCTGTACACTGCGGCTTCAGCCTGGCACAGATCGGTGAATTCTCCTTTATTATTGCTTCCCTCGGCATGAGCCTGGGCGTAATCAGCAGCTTTTTATATCCGATTATCGTAGCGGTATCCGTAATCACTACCTTTACCACACCCTTCTGCATCATGCAGCCGAGCCTTCTACCAGCTGGTGCTGAAGCTGCTGCCGCCGCAGGCTAAAAGCTGGCTTGACCGTTATACCGGCACCAATACTGACGATGACAAGGATCAGGACTGGAAGAACCTGCTGACCGGTTACACCATGCGTATGTTGATTTTCATCACCCTGCTGGCAGCCATTGCCTTGGGTGCGGAATATTACCTGCTGCCTTATTTGGGCAACACGCTGAAGCTGCCGTACAGCAGACTGCTGACCGCCGCTGCCACCTTTATCATTATGTCGCCGATTCTGCGTGCCGTTTTGGTTAACCGCGCCGGCAACGGTGATTTATTCTCCAAGCTCTGGTTCAAAAAGCGTGCTAACCATCTGCCGTTAATGTTCCTTGTATTCGGCAAGCTGCTTGTAGCATCTGCTTCGCTGTACTTCATCTTCCACACTCTGCTGAATCTGCACGGCTTCCTGGCCTGCGTTTCTGTCCTGCTGGCAGCGTACTTCATCTCCTCCTCCGACTGGCTGATGAGCGAATACCTGCGTATCGAATCACGCTTTTGGTAAACCTTAACGAAAAGCACATGCGCAAGCATCGCGAAAGCGCTCCCGATGACAGCCGTACCTGGTTCGACGAGGATTTGCAGCTTGTTTACTACGATTTGCAAAAGGATTCTCCCATCAAAGGACGCAGCCTGCGCAGTCTTGGCTTCCGCGAAAGCTACGGCTGCAACGTTCTGCAGCTTTTTGGTACCCACCGCACTGTTGATATGCCCGGCGGCGAGCAGATAGTAAAGCAGGGAGATAAGCTGCTGCTCATCGGTACAAGCAGCCAGCTGCAGGTTTTTGACGCTGCCGTAAGACAGCGCAGCTTAGGCCTTGAACGCTGCGATTTGCCGCAAAGCCTGCGTGAATTCATGCTGGATAACCACCGGAACAAACCGGAACAGCAATTTCTTTCCCTGGCAATTACGATTGACAAGCATTCTCCTATTTTGGGAACATCACTGAAGGCTGCCGATTTGCGCAACAAGTGAGCTGCCTCGTTGTCGGTCTGGAGCGTGGTGCCTTTACCATTACCAACCCCCACGTTTCACTTGTTTTCGAAGAGACCTGCTCTGGGTATTAGGCAAGCAAAAAATGATGAACACTTTAATCAGAGAAGAAATTTTGTAATACCGTTTACAGTATATCTGTATATATTAAGCCGCTGTTTTCGCAGCGGCTTTTTTTCATGCGATTATTCCTCGCAGCTGCAAGGCCTTTACTGCGTCCTCCATTGTCTGCATACCGTAGCGCGCGCCGGTCTGCAAATAGGACTGCAGCTGATGCGTGCGCCCCTCACGAATAAGATTGCGCAAGGCAGGCGTTGCAACGAGCACCTCAAAGGCCGCCGCTCTGCCTGCTCTGTCACAGCGCGGCAGCAACCTCTGGCAGCAAATTCCCAGCAAGCAGTCAGCCAGCTGCGTACACACATGCTGCCTGTCGGGCAACACATCAAGAATACGGTTTACCGTACCAACGCATCCTGCGTGTGCAGCGTAGCTAAAACAAGGTGACCTGTTTCCGCCGCCGTCAGTGCTATACCGATTGTTTCCGCATCTCTGAGCTCGCCCACCATAATCACATCCGGGTCCTGTCTGAGAGCACTGCGCAACCCGCTGGCAAAGCTCCTTGTATCACGCCCCACCTCCCGCTGGTTAATCAGCGCCAGACCAGGAGGATACACGTACTCTATCGGGTCCTCCAGCGTCAGCACGTGTACAGCGCGCGTTTGATTTATCTGCTGTACCAGCGAGGCAAGCGTGGTGCTTTTGCCGCTTCCTGTGGCACCTGTAACGAGCAGCAAACCGCTGCTGCTCTCAGCAAGCTGACAAACAGTTTGCGGCAGGCCAAGACTGTTGCAGTCAGGAATTTCCTTCGGAAGCAGACGAATCGCCGCCGCATAGCCGCCGCCAAGACGATAAACATTGAGCCGGCAGCGCTCCTGTAAACTGTCACTAAAAGCAGTATCAATCTCACCTGTCTGCAGCAGCTGCTGTTTTCCTGCTCCGGCAGCAGGGCAAGCAACGCTTTCTCCAGCTTTCCCGGGAATAAATTCGTTTTGCAAAGGCTGCAGACTGCATCTACGCGCACCATCGGTACACTCGCAGGCCTAATATGCAAATCGCTTGCTTCCATATTCCGTGCCCAGAGCAGCAGCTTATCAAGCATAATCAGCCTCCCCGGTGATACCGACGCGCCACAATTCTTCAACCGTAGTTGCCCCCTGCAGCACCTTCGCTACTGCATCGGCGTACAGACTGCGCCAGCCCTGCTTACGTGCCTCCCGCAAAAGCTCTGCTTCATCGGCGCCGTTTACCAAGAGCTGCTGCATACGTTTATCAAACACAATCAGCTCATGCAATGCCAGACGCCCTCTGTAACCGGTGCCGTGACAATGCTCACAGCCGTGAACCTGCACCACCTGCAGTTTTCATCCGCTCTGCGCCCAAGATACTGCAGCTCCGCTGCCGTTGCCAAGCGCCGTTCGCCGCAATAGCGGCACGGACGGCGCAGCAAACGCTGTGCCAGTACACCGCGCAAACCGGCAGCCAAAAGATAATCTGCAATCCCCATATCCAGCAGACGATAGACCGCACCGATAGCATCATTTGTGTGCAATGTGCTCAAAACCAAATGACCTGTCAGCGCTGCATGTACCGCCATCGCCGCCGTTTCCTCATCTCTGATTTCACCCAGCATGATAACATCCGGATCCTGACGCACCACCGAACGCAATCCTGCCGCAAAAGTCAGTCCGCTCCTGCGGTTGACTGCCACCTGATTGATTCCCGGTAGCTATATTCCACCGGATCCTCCAAGGTTATAATATTACTGGCAGCAGCATCAAGCTCCTGAAGCGTAGCATAAAGCGTCGTCGTTTTGCCGCTGCCCGTCGGTCCCGTCAGAAGCACTAAACCGTTCGGCTGATGAAAAAGCCGGCGGTAACGCTGCAAATTATCATCGCTGAATTGCAGTTGCTCCAGCTGCAGCAAATTATCTTGACGCTGCAAAAAACGAATCGCCAGCTTTTCGCCGTTCACCGTCGCAGGCTGGATAAACGCAAATCCACCTTGCTGCCTTCATGCTCCAGCAGCAGCCTGCATCCTGCGGCACTCTTTTTTCGGCAATATCCATACCGCTCCACACCTTCAGCTGCGTCAGCAGCGTACTTTGCTGTGAGTGCGGCAGCACGCACAGTTGTTGCAGCAGGCCGTCAACACGGATGCGCACACGCACTCCCTGTCCGTCAGGCTCGATATGTAAATCACTCGCTTCCTGAACCAATGCCAGATGCAGCAAATCCTCCGCCAGTTTATTATTACGCAAACCCTCCACTGTATCACCTCATTTTTTCTTGTGTTGCATTCATTGTAGCATAAAAAAAGCGAAATGCAATATGATAATTCAAAATTTTCTCTATTTTCTAAATTTTCACTTGAAATTATTCCCTGCTTGCGCTAAAATGAAAAATGAAATTTACTATGCAATGCTTGTTGCCGTCATCTTAACGGATAACACTGAAAGGAGCCATTATGCTAAAACGATTTTTCCCGTTAATACTCAGCAGTCTGCTGCTTGCCTTAGCTCTGCCCTGCAATGCCCAAAATAAGCTCGCCAATCCCTTTTTGCCTTCCCCCGCCAACGTCGGCCAAACTGTTGCAGTAAACGTTCCCGCACTACCGCAGCCCATCAGCGAACGCCTAGCCTGCTATCCCTTAAGCTACGCCAGAGCCAAGGATGTACAGGAAGCATTGGCTCCGCATTTCGGCTCCAAGCTCAGTCTTGACAATATCACCAACAGCCTCATCCTTTTGGGCGACGAACAATGCCACGCACGCTTAAAGCAGCTGCTGCCCAAGCTGGATATCCCTACAAGGCAGGTAACACTAGAAGCAAAAATCATCGCCGTCAGCCGCGAGGACAGTAAAAACCTGGGCGTACGCTGGGACTGGGACACTATTCCCCAGAGCAAGCAGGAAACGAACGACAGTAACAGTGACAGCAGCAATTATGACGGCAGCTTTAAATTTTGGCGCGGGTTTGCCTTCCGTTTCAACGCTACGCTTAATGCTCTCATAAGCAACGGTAAAGCGCGCATTTTGGCAACACCGCGCATCATCACCATACCCGGCAAGGAGGCCAGCATTTTCATCGGTGACCACATCCCCGTGCAGACAGAAAAGCATGACAGTAGCGGCAGCTACACGGCAACGGAATATCTTGACGCCGGCATCAAGCTGCAATACGCGCCCATCATCAGCGAGGATGGTAAAATGGTGACCGCCAGCGTCCACACTGAGGTGAGCACGCCTGTGCTCATCAGCGAGCTGAAAAACTACCGCATCACCAGCCGCACCGCTGACACCAACGTGCGCATGTACAGCGGGGAAACGCTGGTAATCGGCGGATTGATAAGCGAGGAACAGCAGCGTACTATGCAGAAGGTGCCCTTTTTGAGCAAGATTCCCCTTTTGGGCGAGCTGTTTAAAAACCGTTCGCGTTCACACAGCAAGACAGAGGTTTTGCTGCTTTTAACGCCGCACATTACGGAAGCAGGCGCTTCACCGGCGATTTATAATGAGGGGCTGAAGAAGGAGGAAGGAAAGTAGCAGACAAATAATCATTAGATAAAAAGCTGCATAACACAAAATCAGCCAATGAGCTTTTGCTCAAAGGCTGATTTTGCTATATCCTATGCAATTTTACATTTCCGAGAATTGATCCTTGCCTACACCGCAAAGAGGGCAAACCCATTCTTCCGGTACATCTTCAAGCAGTGCCTGCAGCAACACCGTTATCGGGATCGCCAACCTCAGGATCATACACATAACCACAAACATCACATACCCATTTTGCCATTAGCTTCGTCCTCCTCTTGCCATAGCCTGCGCTTTTAAGAAAGCTAAGCGCGAGCTACAAAATAATAATTATTTTTGACCTATAATTATTATAGCATAGTATGCGAGGATATTCTGCAAAATAGCTGTGAACCTTTTACTGCAGCGCCTGCTGCTTTTCCGGCAAATCCAGACGGAAGAAATCGTACAGCGTCTGCGCCGCCGCATGGTTCATGCCTTCTACCGCAGCCAGCTCTTCAACGCTGGCTGCCCGCATAGCGTCCAGCGTTTTGAAAGCCTTCCACAGCTCCTGCCGGCGCTTAGGCCCGATACCCTCCACATGGTCGAGCACAGAAACGAGATTGCGCTTACCGCGCAGCTTGCGGTGGTAGGTAATGGCAAAGCGGTGCGCCTCATCGCGGATGCGTTGAATGAGGTGCAGCGCAGCGCCTTCACGGTCCAGCATAATACTTCGCTCTGGTGCGGCTTGAAGATTTCCTCCTCGCGCTTAGCCAGACCTACAACCGGCAAATCATCAAGACCAAGGCCGCGGATAACCTCCAACGCCGAGCTCAGCTGACCCTTGCCGCCGTCGATAACCACTAGGCTTGGCAAGTCCTCATAATCTCTGTAACGGCGGTAGACAACCTCCTGCATGGATTTGAAATCATCAGGCTTGCCTTCTGCCGAGACAATTTTATATCTGCGGTAATCTTTTTTACTGCTGGTGCCGTTGCGGAACACAACCATGGAAGCAACAGTTTCGCTGCCCTGCGTATGGCTGATATCGAAGCAGTCCATGCGCTCCAGGGGATGCTCCAAGCCCAAGGCCTGCTGCAGCTCTTCGGCTGCCTGCAGGTCATTTTTGAGTGATAAACTGCCCTTACGCAGGCGTTCATTCAGCAGCTTGACAGCATTTTCATTCGCCAGCTTCAGCAGGTCCTTTTTAACGCCGCGCTGCGGCAGCAGCAGCTCCACCCGTCGCTGTGCCTTGTCTGCCAGCCAGGTTTCAATAAGCTGCTTTTCATCCTCCTCCGGCAGGTACGGCAGCACCACTTCCTTGGGAATAAAGGTTGCTTCGTTATAATATTGCTTCACAAAGGCTGTCATAACCTCCTGCGGCGTATCGCCGCCGTCGGGCAAGAAGAAGTTATCTCTGCCGATGAGCTTGCCCTTACGCACGAAGAACAACTGCACGCACAGGCCCGTCATATCCTGCCCCAAGCCGAAGATATCCATGTCACCGCCATTATTGGTGACAGCCTTCTGCGCTTCATTCAGACGTGCCACAGCCTGCAGCTGGTCGCGCAGTCGGGCAGCCTCCTCAAAGGCGTAGTTATCTGCCGCCTCCTGCATCTGCTGCTTCAAATCCCGCTCCAGCTCCGTGGTGCGTCCGTCCAGCACCATACAGATGGATTAATCATCTTGTGATAATCCGCCTTGCTGATGTAACCGGCGCAAGGCGCAAGACAGTGCTTGATGTGATAGTTCAAGCATGGTCTGTCCGGGTTCATTTTGCGGCAGGTGCGCAGAGGAAACATGCTGCGCAGCAGCTTTACCGTAGCATGCATAGCACCGGCGTCGGCATACGGTCCGTAATAACGGGCACCGTCACGCAGCTGCCTGCGCGTCACATATAAACGCGGGAAATCCTCCTGCATGGTAACCTTAAGATAAGGATATGTTTTATCGTCCTTCAGGCTGATGTTGTAACGCGGGCGATATTTTTTGATCAGGTTGCACTCCAGAATCAGCGCTTCTACCTCACTGGAGGTTACAATCGTTTCAATCTCCGCGATTTTTGCCACCATCGCCTTCACCTTCGGCGTATGGCTGGCCAGATTGCGGAAGTAGCTGCGCACGCGGTTTTCAGTACAACAGCCTTGCCGACGTAGATAACCTTGCCGGAGGCATCATGCATCAGGTAAACGCCGGGCTTTTCCGGCAGTACGGCCAAGGCATTTTTTATATTATCGCTAAAGCCTGCGGCTAATTCTGTCATACATACCACCCGTTCTTCTTCGCCTTAGCCAGCTCCTGCTTGATGTACTGTCCGGTGTAAGATTTTTTGACCTTCGCTACCTCCTCCGGCGTACCGCTAGCCACCAAAGTACCGCCCTTGTCGCCGCCCTCGGGACCGAGGTCGATAATGTAATCCGCCACCTTGATAACGTCCAGATTATGCTCGATGACGATAACGCTGTCACCGCCTTCTACAAGACGCTGCAGCACATCCAGCAGCTTGTGTACGTCCGCAATATGCAGGCCTGTCGTAGGCTCGTCCAGGATATACACGGTGCGTCCCGTACTGCGGCGCGAAAGCTCCGTTGCCAGTTTAACGCGCTGCGCTTCACCGCCGCTCAGCGTCGTCGCTGCCTGTCCCAGATGAATGTAGCCAAGGCTACATCCTCCAACACTGCCAGCTTGCGGTAAATGCGCGGCTGGTTCTTGAAGAACTCGCAGGCCTCGCTCACCGTCATATCCAGTACCTCCGCGATGGATTTGCCCTTATAATGCACCTCCAGCGTATCGCGGTTGTAGCGTGCGCCGTGGCAAACTTCGCAGGGAACGTAAACGTCCGGCAGGAAGTTCATTTCTATCTTATTCATACCATCGCCCTTGCAGGCTCGCAGCGTCCTCCCTTCACGTTAAAGCTGAAGCGTCCTGCCTTATAGCCTCGCAGCTTGGCCTCGTTGGTCTGGCTGAAGAGCTCACGGATAAAATCAAAGACGCGGTATAGGTTGCGGGATTGGAGCGCGGTGTGCGTCCGATTGGGGACTGGTCGATGTTGATTACCTTATCCGTATATTCTATGCCCTCGATGCTGTCGTGCTCCGAAGCACGCAAACGCGCACCGTTGAGCTTGGCAGCCAGGGAGTTATAGAGAATATTATTTATCAAAGTGGATTTTCCGCTGCCGCTCACGCCTGTCACCACGGTAAAGACTCCGAGCGGAATGCTGACATCAATATTTTTGAGATTGTTGGCGCGGGCGCCGTAAATCGTCAGCATCCTGCCATCGCACTCGCGGCGATGCTTGGGAACCGGGATAAATTTGCGGCCGCTAAGATAGGTACCGGTAACAGATGCAGGCACCTGCTTAATTTCTTCTACCGTACCCTGAGCTACTACTTCACCGCCATGCTCGCCTGCTCCCGGACCGATGTCGATAATCTGGTCGGCAGCATACATCGTTTCCTCGTCATGCTCAACAACAATCAGCGTATTGCCCAAATCGCGCAAATGCTTGAGTGTTTCCAGCAGCTTACCGTTATCGCGTTGGTGTAGGCCGATGCTCGGTTCGTCCAGAATATACAGTACGCCTGTCAGGCCGCTGCCTATCTGCGTTGCCAGACGGATGCGCTGCGCTTCGCCGCCGCTGAGCTACCGGCGCTTCTGTCGAGCGTCAGGTAATCAAGGCCTACGTCGTTAAGGAACTGCAGACGCGCCATAATCTCCTTCAGCACCTGATGCGCAATTATTTGCTGCTTCGGCGTCAGCACAAGCTTTTTAAAGAACTGCAGGCAGTCGCGCACTGTCAGCGCCGTCACCTCGCAGATATTTTTGCCGCCGATAAGAATTGCCAGTGCCTCCGGCTTCAAGCGGCTGCGTGGCAGGCAGCGCAGGGAGTGCTCGTCATAAACTCTTCCAAGTCCTGACGCATAGCATCGCTGAAGGCTTCACGGTAACGACGGCGCAGCACATTCAAAATGCCGTCAAAGGTTGTGTTATGCTCCTTGACTTCTCCCTGCAGGTTTTCGTACATAAACTTAAACTTGCTCTCGCCGGCACCGTCCCACAAAAGCTGCTGCATCTCGGGCGAAAGCTCATTCCATTTGGTGTCGTAGCTATAGCCGTAGGCAGCAAGCACTGCGCCCAGCTGCTTCATAAAATAGGAATTCAGATTGTTGCTGAAGCAGGCAATACACCTGTCGGCAAAGCTCTTGTCAGCGTCAGGCACTATCAAAGCCTTATCAAACTCCATATGCATACCAAGCCAGTGCAGTCTGGCAGGCACCGAAGGGATTGTTAAAGGAAAACAGGCGCGGTTCAATCGCAGGCAGACTGATGCCGCAGTCATTGCAGGCAAAATGCTCACTGAAAAGCTGCGTTTCCGTTGCTTCTCCCAGCGTTTCCACCTCGGCAAAGCGTCTGCCAGCTTCAGCGCTGTTTCCACGGAATCCGTCAGACGCTGCCTGATGCCTTCGCGCACCGCCAAGCGGTCGATGACCACGGAAAGGCTGTGCTTTTTGTTTTTCTCCAGACGGATATCCTCATCCAGCGTGCGCACCTCACCGTCGATAAACATACGCACATAGCCTGCACGCCGCATATCGTCGAGCACACGCATATGCTCGCCCTTGCGCTCGCGCACCAGCGGTGCCATAACCATAAAACGGGCTCCCTGCGGCAGCTCCAGCACCTTGTCGACTATCTGCTGCACGCTCTGCTGCTCGATGAGCTTGCCGCATTTAGGGCAGTGCGGTTCACCTGCGCGTGCGAATAAAAGGCGCAGGTAAATTCCGTAAATTTCCGTAACCGTACCTACGTAGAACGCGGATTGCGGCTCGTGGTCTTCTGGTCGATAGAAATTGCCGGGCTCAGGCCCTCGATGTAGTCCACATCCGGCTTGTCCATCTGTCCCAAAAACTGGCGGGCGTAGGCCGAAAGCGATTCCACATAGCGGCGCTGGCCTTCGGCGTAAATTGTATCAAAGGCCAGGCTGCTTTTGCCGCTGCCGCTTAGGCCTGTGATAACTACCATTTTATTGCGTGGTATTTCTACCGTTATATTTTTCAGGTTGTGCTGACGCGCACCCTTTACAATTAAAAATTCTTGCATATTTTTTACCTCTGTTAACAAAAGGCAGAAGCTGCTCCAGCTGCTGCCGGCGATAGTATGTTTATATTATAGCACACTGCTAGGATAAACGCAGTAAAATAAAAACCACCTCAGCCTCAAGCCAAGGTGGTTGCAGTCCTCAAATATTATTTTACTTCTTCATACAGCGCGCGCACGCAGGCATCTGCCAGCGCACCGATGCTGGAAACGCTGCGCTCCTGCGGCAGTCCGGATGCATCATAGCCAAGCGGCAGC
>ENA-OQCS01001426-OQCS01001426.1-human-gut-metagenome-genome-assembly--contig:-NODE-1426-length-12336-cov-3.041445_pt1 | contig 12336 bp, 15 predicted proteins | sample MGYA00242757_ERZ504575 | MGnify/ENA primary metagenome ERZ504575 (study PRJEB26092, sample SAMD00036297) | human gut metagenome | host: Homo sapiens | study: EMG produced TPA metagenomics assembly of...
TCGAAATATACACCAGAGCACATTCTCTGCTCTAATCTCTTGGTGTTAATTCCTACATACATATCTTTGTACTGTCTTGCACTTGTCTCCCATGATACATCTTTATTCATATCACGGATCACCATATCATCCCAGCTTGCTCTATTCTCAAAGTAGCATGTCTTTGCTCTATTGATCGTATCATACAGAAGTCCGCTTTCATATCGATCAAATGTAAATCCGTTACCTGTATTATCAAACATGTTATATGGCCAAACAGTATCTCTAAGTCCTCCTGTCTCTCTGACAATTGGAATCGCACCATATCTCATAGCAATCAATTGTGTTAGTCCGCATGGCTCGAATCTTGATGGAACTAAAAGTGCATCACATCCAGAATAGATATTGTGGGCGACATTTTCATCGTAAGCAATATAGGCACAAAAACTTCCTTTATATTGATTCTCGTAAGAACGGAAAGCTTCTTCATACCAGGAATCACCTGTACCAAGAACAACTACCTGTGTATTTCCATCCATAACACCTGGAATTACGTCATTGACCAGATCAAGTCCTTTTTGATTCGTAAGACGAGAAATCAATCCGATCACCATCTTGTGTTCGTCGACCTCTAATCCTAAAGATTCCTGTAGTGCTTTCTTATTCTTCTTTTTATTTTCGATTGCTGTCTTTGCATCATAATTTGCTTTTAACAACTTGTCTGTAGATGGATTCCAGATGTTGATATCAATACCATTTACAATTCCTCTGATCTTATTCTGGTGATATCTTAAGTGCTCTGCAAGTCCTTCTCCATATTCTTCTGTCTGAATCTCTCCAGCGTATGTGTTACTTACCGTTGTAAGTCTATTACAATAAGTGATTCCACCTTTTAACATATTCGCATCCAGCCAGTTCTGAGTCAGGCAGTCTTTGTTGAATACATAATCAGGCAATCCTGACCAGTATTGGATCATTTTTCTGTCGTAGATACCTTGGAATTTTAGGTTATGTATCGTAAGTACTGCACTTGCACGTCCTACATTTGTATCTGCAAAACATGTTCTTAGATAAAGTGGTACCAACGCTGCCTGCCAGTCGTGACAGTGTACTACATCAGGAACCCAGTCCAGATAATTCAGTGCCGCCAATGCTGCCTTGGAAAAATAACAGAACTTTGGAATATCATCAATCAGATTTGTATACGGATTACCCCAAGAGAAAAATTCCTCATTGTCGATAAAATCATAAATTACACCATCTTCCTGATACTCCATAATACCTACATAGTATTGTCTTCCATCAGAACAAAGATCCATATAGAAAGAACCTTTGTATTCCATCTTTTCTTGATATTCCCAAGGAATGCATTTATACTTTGGAAGGATCACTTTCACATCTACATTTAATTTAGCAAGACTCTTTGGAAGTGCAGACATTACATCTCCAAGACCTCCTGTTTTCACAAATGGATAGCATTCTGAGCCAATAAAAACGACACTTCTTCTTGGTCCAAGATCCGGCTGTTCAATAACTTGATTTTCTTCTACTGGCGTTTCTATTTTGATTTCTTCTTTTGGTTCTGGTTGTGCAACTTTCCCTTTTATTATTGCAGGTTCTGCTGTTGGAATAACAGGTTCTGCTGTTGGAATAACAGTCTCTTCTGTATCTGTACTTTTCACTGTTGAAACAGTTGCTTTTTTTGTCCTGCTTTTTGCATTATTTCTTGTCTTACTTTTTGTTCTTGTTTTTCTGCTCATATTTGCCTCCAATCTGCAACATACATCATGCGGTCTGCAATGAATTTTTATGATATTCTTATTATATCATAAAAAGAAAGGTACTGCATATCACTTTAATAATATACAGTATCTTTCCTTGCTTCGTTATCATCATGTATCTACTTTATCTAGCAAATTTCACATTACAGCCTGTGCTTTTTCTAAATCTTTTCTCGCCACAAAAATTTCATACTGTATGGACTGTGACGTTGGATTCCCCACACTTCCAAAGTTTCCACGAAGTGTTCCAGATCCTGCCCATTCTCCTAAGTGATTGTATGTTTTGTATTTGTACTTAATCTTTTCCCGATCTAAGATATCCCTGATCGCATTAAATTGTATCATGTCTGTTCCAATCCATAAGCTTTCTGAGTTTAATATTGTAAGCATACTTTTCTCCTTTCTCGCAATTTCCAATTTTATTAAACTGGATTTGCCCCCCTCTTTTGCAGCATACCGAAGCCTCTTTCAACCTGTTAATTAATTTCTTATATTTTATCACAATTTCTTGACTGTGTCCTATTTTTCCCATAAATAATTCCCATCCCGCTGATCATCCATGGTGTTGTTACAAATCCCGGAATAAAGTCTAGCTTCTTTTCCAGATTTCCTATGTAGTGAACTTCTGAAATTCCTTCTTCTTTTAAGATTCTTACAAACTCTTCCATATCTCCGTACAATGCTTTCTGTGAAAACATATCCTGAAAAGAAAATACACCGCCTTTTTTCAAAACTCTTAATGCTTCTTTTACAACATCCCTCTTATCTTTTGCTGTTCGCACTTCATGAAACACGAAATTGCTTACTACTGCATCAAATGTCTCATCAGGGAAATCCAGTTTTGCTGCATCTCCTTTTTGAAAAGCGATATGGTCTGCAACTCCTTCAATCTTTGCATTTTTCTCGCACTGCTCTTTTGCATAATTCCATTCCACACCCCAGTGATCCATCGCTGTGATCTGTGCCTTTGGAAATGCTTTGGCGCAATGAACAGTAAGTGCTGCTGCTCCGCATCCGATGTCTAGAAGTTTCCCTTCACCATCCCAATCAAGATGTTTAATCAGATGTTCATGTACTCCTGCCATCATATTTCCTTTTCCAAATGCGAATGCTTCATGACAGATCAGCATATAAATTGCCATTACCAGAGTCAAAATGCATAATACGCCTACTATGATTGCAATGACCATTTCACTTAAAGCTACTTGTACTGCTACCGCAATAACACCTAAAACAATTACTGCTCCAAATAACATATACAATGCTTTTTCAGGTACCCAGTTTCCATAATTTGCTTTTTCATTCATTCTTCTTTTCTCCCTTTCATTAGTGTTCGCTAACTATTCTCATCAACTTTCCTGTACGGATACGCCTTCTTTACAGCATCATGATATTTATAATGTTCCTCGACACTTCCAAACTCAAAGAAAATGGTTCTTTGACCTCTTGTGACAGCTTTGGAAATTCTTTATCTTCCAAACTGTCCATCATCTGTCGATATAGATTTTTATACCGCAGATTTTTTCTTGCTTTTATAAAATATGGCTTTATACTTTCTTCACTGCACCACATAAATTTACTTAAAGTCGCTCCTTTACTCCAATAAAGCTCTTAATCGCCAGATACAAAAATGGAATCATAACCTTCCTTGTCAATCTTGAAATCTGTGCAAATTGACCTCCATCAAAAAGTATGCTCAATTTGTTCCCATCGTTTGAAATTCCATTTTTATATTCCTCCTTATAGTTTTAGTATATCAGATTCAAAAAATATTTCCTATATGAGATAATAAGAAAAATTCCTATAATCTAACAAATATCCACACAACCCATGATCATCTTCTCACACCTTGCATATCCCAACTGCGAACTGTTTAATGACAATGTATAATTACTTGCCATCCCCCATTTTTTGTTCTGTATAGAATTATAATTTGTCCTTCGTCTTTTATCTGTATCCTTTATAAGTTTTACTGCCCCGTCTTCTGTAACATTATATAACTTGCAAATACGTTTGATCTTCTCTGGCATGTCTCCATGTATAAACACATTTAACACATCATCTCTATCCTTCAGTATAAAATCAGTATTTCTTCCAATCATAACGCATGGTTCTTTTTCTGCAATTTCCAAGATTACCTTTCTCTGTGCCTCATACAGCATATCGTCCACGGATTTCCCTGTAATATCACGACCCGAAAATGCATAGGCAAAAAATCCTTTCTTTGGGGATAATTCTGCATTTTCTTCGATATATTCTGGTGATAATCCTGACTGTTGCGCAATCTGATCTATAATATTTTCACTATAATAAGCAATTCCAAGCTGTTGTGCTACTTCTTCTCCGATAAATCGTCCACCGCTTCCAAATTCTCTACTGATTGTAATGATTCTTTTTGCCATAATACCTTCCTCCTTAATGTGTTAATCGCTCTACTTTTATTTTTTGGATTTTCTTTAAAAAGGCAAATCCGATCAGACATGCTGCAAGTTCTGTAATTGGGAATGCCCACCAGATCAAAGATACCCCTGCTCGTCCTTTTCTTACAACAATTGAAAAGATTCCTGCCAGAGGTAATATGATCACAAGTTGTCTGAGAAGTGAAATAATCAGTGATTCCATACCACCATCCAATGCTTGATATATTCCCTGATATGCTACATTGATTCCTGCGAAAATAAAACTAATTGAAATAATTCTCATTGCTCCGATAAAATATTCTCTAGAACTTCCTGCATTAAATAATGTTGCAAAAGAACTTGGGAATATTTCTGTGATCAAAATTCCAAAGATCATCAATACGCTCGTGTACATCAATCCATATTTGATTCCATCTTTTATCCTCTTTTTACTTCCCATCCCATAAGCAAATGCTATGATCGGTGTAATCGCATCCCTTAGTCCAAATGCTAAGAATAAAACAAACTGCTGTACTTTATAAAACAATCCGTAGGCTGTCTGAGCGGAAGGCTGAATTTCAAAATAAGGTTCATTACATATACCATAATTGACATCAATGCCTGTGCATGATCGCCGGAAGTCCGATTGCATATATTTCTTTGATAATTCCAGCATCTGGCTTCATATACTTTGCTCCATGCTCAAATTCTTTGTTTAATTTTATATGAAAGATAAACAATAACACTGCGGATACTACCTGTCCGATGACTGTTGCATAAGCTGCACCTTGAACCCCCATTTCCGGAACAGGTCCAATCCCATAGATCATGATCGGATCAAGGATGATATTTACCACTGCTCCCACAACCTGACCGATTGTTGAATAGAGCGAACGCCTGTTGCCTGTAACAACTTTTCAAATAGAGAAAAGAAAATGATTCCCATGGAAATGATACAGCATATCCTAAGATAACTTGTTCCCATAGAGATTACTTGCGGATCAACCGTCTGTGATGAAATGTATGTTTTAACTCCAAAGATTCCAAAGAGCAAACAGACCACATAAATGATCCCGCCTAAAAACAAACTGTTTCCAGCAACCTTACTTGCTTTTTTATGATTTCCCTGTCCGAGTGTTCTTGCAAGAAGTGCATTGGTTCCTACTCCTGTTCCAATCCCTATCGCAACCATCAGCATCTGAACTGGAAATACAAGCGTCAAGGCATTTAGGGCTGCCTCGCTTCCTGCTCTCATGTTACCTACAAAAGCACTATCTACAATATTGTAGACTGCCTGCAATGCCATTGATAAGATCATTGGAATTCCCATCTGGATCATGAGCTTATTGACTGGCATATCCTTCATCTTGTTACTTTCTGCCATTTTTAATTTTTCCTCCTTTTTCTACATAAAAAGTGGTAGTTTATCAGAATAAGCTGGACTTACGCTGATTCGCTACACACTTTTTAATGACTTTTTATGATTTTAAACAGAAAAAACGAGCAGCAAAAACTGGATTTACGCTCGTTTGCTACTCGTTTGGTTTTTATTATATTTTGATTTTTTGAAAAAGTCAAATGAAAATTATTGTATATTCTCATAATTACAAATCTGGATTGCCGCACCATCTCATTTTGTCCTTCTAATCTGTTCTGCCATAAGTGCCTCCGCCTTTCCTTGTTTCTCAATGTTGTATTATAATCTGTCCCATATTAATTTAACATCTACACCCCATATTTATAATCAATAGTACCATATTCCTTCTTAAAATAAAACTCTAGCTTCTTTCATCTTCCAACACTTCGATATAAAAACTAACCGGGCGGAATCCATCATTACAGCTGATCATTGCTGATTTTTTATTTTTCATCCATCCTTCATAAATATCGCTGCCTCCATAAACTAATGTCATAACAAACGGAGAGATACTCTCCCATGCACTTTCACAAAATCCTTCTGGTCGTTTCCATCCTTCTGCAATAAATACTTGCCCCTCTTCTATATTGCAAGCATTCTCCATAGGATTTTCATACTTTTCCATTAAGTCTTTATATTCTGTTTTGCGGATTGCAGTAATTTTACATCGTTTCACTTATTTCTTCCCCTTACATTTTATTCTATCAATTTTTATTCTCATTATAGCACAAAATAAAGGCACCAGATATTTCTAAAAAACATCCAATGCCTTTATGATTTTTCTTATAAATATGTTTTTATTTCTCTAGATATCTAACGCCACATGATACCCTTCATACACAGCATTTGTAATCGTAGAAACTTTCGATGCATCTCCGATCACTGTCACATATTTATCAATTTCCTCTAATAAAAGTGGTCTATGTCTGATGTTCGCATCTGGAGCAAGTTCATCTCTCATTTCTACAATATAAAAAAATCCCTGTTGTCACTGAGAACATGGATGAAAATCTGATCATCACTTATTCTCCGAAATATAAAGCTTATCAGCGAAAGATCCGTTCCCGTCAGATCGAACGTGCCTGTATATCAGCAGACCTTTTCATCCGAACGAATCAAGGTTGATGATACGATTGATGCATACTTTGAAAATATATTGCAACACGAATGCAACATGAAAAAAGAAAACCCCACGTAAAAACGTGAGGTTTAAGAATGGACTAGGCGGGAATCGAACCCGCGTCCAAAAGCCAATTCACATGAGGCTCTCCCATTACAGTCAGTCTTCTTTCATTCCCTCTACCGTGCTCCGACTAACAGGATCACAGCTTCAGTAGCTTCATCAATACTTTAACCGGCACAAAGCTTGACCGGTCAAGGGTCCTGCATGTTTGAAGCCAGGATTCCAGACTACAGGTGATCTAGAGCTGACTGCTGCAAACTAGGCAGCGTACGCTAATTTATTATCTGCGTTTATATTTAAGTTTGTACCGTAAGGTGGTCCCTCCCAATGGCTCCTCAAGCTTCATAACCCCTGTCGAAACCTTTACTAGCCCGGAATTAATAAGCTTGGTTCAGACTGAGAGCTTCTCAGTCTCGAAATTATATTATATAGTCTCTTATATAGGATGTCAAGTCTTTTTGTATAACTTCTTATACAATCTTTAATCTTCCTTGAAATTATCCAAAGTTTCTTACTTTGAAGTCTCTCTGTGCTTCTCTTAACTGATCTCTCTTTGAGATATCTTGTCGTTTGTCGTAGAGTTTCTTACCTTTGCATAATCCGATCTGAACTTTCACCAAACTTCCACTAAGTATACTTTTAATGGAATCAATGTATATCCCTTCTGATTGATCTGTCCGATCATCTTGGAAATCTCCGATTTATGCAATAATAGTTTTCTTGTACGAAGTGGATCTTTGTTGAAGATAATTTCCTTTTCATAAGGGCTGAGTATGCATCTGATGAATGAACACTTCCCCATTATCAATATCAACAAAGGATTCTTTGATGCTGCAGTGTCCTTGTCTTAAAGATTTTACTTCAGTTCCATGAAGTACGATCCCTGCTTCAAAACTGTCTTCTACAAAATAATCATGTCTTGCTTTTTTATTATTTGCTATGAGTTTAATTCCATCCGTCTTCGCTTTGCTCATAATCCTCATCCTCCACTAACTCAAAATCAATATTCTTAAGCATCATATCCACATCTTTGACACGGATTTTCGCCTTCTCTCCTAATTTAAATGTTCTTCCAGTTCTTTCTCCTACCATGGAATAGGTCTTCTCATCATAGTAATAATAGTCTCCCGGAAGAATGGATACATGAACCATTCCTTCGATCGTATTTGGAAGTTCTACATAGATTCCCCAGTTTGTCACACCGGAAATGATTCCTTCATGTACTTCTCCGATTCTTCTTCTCATGTATTCCGCTTTCTTAAGCTTACATACTTCTCTCTCGACTTCTTCTGCACGGCGTTCCATCTTAGATGACTGTTCTGCTACTTTTGGCAAAATTGCATCGTAATGACTGAATCGTCTTGTTGTAAATTTATTATGCAAAGTTTCCTTGATGATCCTGTGGATCTGAAGATCTGGATATCTTCGGATCGGTGATGTAAAATGGCAGTAATATTTTGTGGACAATCCAAAATGCATAGAGCTGTATGCAGAATATTTTGCCTGTTTCATAGATCTTAATGTCAAACGGCTGATCAATGGTTCTTCTGGTGTTCCTTCGATCTTTGTCAGTAACTTCTGTACTTCCTTTGGATGAATCTCATCATGACTGCTCTTTAAGTAAATTCCAAAGTTTTGTAAAAATACCTGTAACTTATCAATCTTCTCATGGTCTGGAATCTCATGGATTCGATACAAAAATGGAATCTCTCTCCAGTAAAATTCTTCCGCGATCGTTTCATTGGCACACAGCATAAAATCTTCTATAATCTTTGTTGCTGCATTTCTCACCTGTGGATAAACATCAACTGGACGGCCTTTTTCATCTAAGATGATCTTAGATTCTGGAAAGTCAAAGTCAATGCTTCCTCTTTCATGACGACGATGTCTTAAAATGTCGGATAATTCCTTCATTAACTCAAACATTTCTACAAAATCTTCGTATTTGTTACGTTCTTCCATATCCCCATCCAAGATTTTAGCTACGGATGTATATGTCATACGATGATCGACTGATCAATGTCTCTGCGATCTGATGATCGACAACCTTTCCACTTGGATCAACTTCCATGATACAACTTAATGCCAGTCTGTCGCATCCCTGATTTAAGGAACAGATTCCATTCGATAATTGGTGTGGAAGCATCGGAATCACACGGTCTACAAGATATACACTTGTTCCTCGTTTTAACGCTTCTTTATCTAATGGAGAGTACTCTGTTACATATTCGGATACATCCGCGATATGTACTCCAAGTAAATAATTCTTTCCTTTTCTTGATAATGTAATCGCATCATCTAAGTCCTTCGCATCTTCTCCATCGATCGTTACCATTGGCCAGTCTCTGATATCCATACGGTCTTTGTAGTCAGATGCTTTGATCTCAGATGGAATCGTATCAACCTGCTGTTTGACATCATCTTCAAACTGGGTTGGGATTCCATAAGCTTTGACAATTGATAAAATATCAACTCTTGGATCATCTTTATGTCCTAAAACTTCAATGATCTTTCCTTCTGGACTTCTTCTGGCATCTCCATAATCTGTGATCTCTACCATCACTTTAAATCCGCTGGTAAGATTCTTGCACTGAGATTTGGATACAAAAATATCACTGTCAAATCTTAAATTATCTGGAATCACGAACCCAAAGTTCTGGTTTTTCTGAAGAGTTCCGACCACTGTCTTGATTCCTCTCTCTAAAATCTTGATGATCTTTCCTTCTTTTCTTCTTCCAGAAGTTGGATGATCGTCCAATACCTGCATTAAGACCGTATCTTCATGGAAAGCTCCATTCATGTTCTTCTCATGAATGTAATAATCGTCATCTTCCCCTTCCACAGTCACAAACCCAAAACCTTTGCTTGTACAACTGAATGTTCCTTTGACCGTCTTCACACTTGGCGGCATGTATTTTCCACGTTTACTTACTTCAATCGATCCTTCTTCTACCAGTCATTCAAAATCTCAACAAACTCGTCACGATCTTCTGGAGCTACCTGCATCAGGTATCCGATCTCTCTTTGTTTCATTGGCTGATAATACGGATCGTTGATCAACGCTTTAATTTTCTTCTTTCTGTTAAATCGTTTATCTGTCATTACGTTCTCCTGTATATTTAAATCTTCTTAATCTTTTTATGGAAATTCTCTTCGACATAAAAAGCACCTCTTAAAACAAGTTTAAGAAGTGCTTATCTTTTCTCTAAATAAATCTTGAGCAAAGGATTGCTGCTGTTACGAAAAATACAATCGTAAAGAATGTTGTCACTTTGATCAGTGTTCCTTCCTTAGAACGACCTTTGTTCTTGCTCCAGTATGTTCCGCTATCTGCTGCACCGGTTAAAGAACCTAATCCCGCCTCTTTTCCTTCTTGCATTAATACTAATATGATTAATAAAATTGATGCTATAATAAAAATTACAGTTAATGCTGTTTTCACGATATGCCTCCTAATATATTTCCATTCACTGTGGTTCATTCTAACATATACATATCAAACTTGCAAGGAAAACAACAATACTTTGCATAATTTTTACATTTTTATCCTTTTACCAGCCATATTTTGATAAGCTTCCAAGCTCTTCTTCAATACGTAATAAACGATTGTATTTTGCAGTACGATCAGATCTGCAAGGTGCTCCTGTTTTGATCAGTCCTGCATTCGTTGCAACTGCAATATCTGCGATCGTCGTATCTTCGCTTTCCCCTGATCTATGAGAAATGATTGTTTTGTAGTCTGATTTTGCAGCTGTCTCAATGGCATCTAATGTCTCTGTCAATGTTCCAATCTGATTTGGCTTGATCAAAATACTGTTTGCAATATTTTCCTTAATTCCTTCTCTTAGCCGTGCAACATTTGTTACAAATAAATCATCTCCAACTAGCAGGATCTTCTCTCCAAGACGGTAGGTCAATACTTTCCAACCTGGCATATCTTCTTCATTTAATCCATCTTCAATGGAAAAGATTGGATAATCTTTGACAAGCTTTTCATAATACTGCACCATTCTTCAGAATTTCTTCTTACTTCCTTGCCTGCCATCCTGCTTTCTCCCATAAAATGATAAACTTTCTCATCTTCATTATAGATTTCTGATGCAGCACAATCCATAGCGATTGCTATTTCTTCTTTTGTTTTATATCCTGCCTGTTCAATTGCTTGCACCAAAAGATCTAATGCCTGTTCTGAGCTTTCCAGATTCGGGGCGAAACCTCCTTCATCTCCAACACCTGTATTTAAATGATTTCTCCTCAAAATGTATTTTAATGTATGATACACATCAGTTCCCATCATCAAAGCATCTTTGAAAGAGTCTGCACCACTGGTGCAATCATAAATTCCTGAAAATCAACGGTATTATCTGCGTGTTTTCCTCCATTTAATATGTTCATCATTGGTATCGGAAGTTTGGATGCAAAGCTGCCTCCGAGATACTGGTATAACGGTAAACCTAGTCCACAAGCGGCTGCCTTAGCAGTTGCAAGTGATGCTCCAAGGATTGCGTTTGCCCCAAATCTTTCTTTGTTTGGGGTTCCATCTGCTTCTAACATGATCTGATCGATCTCAATCTGATTGAGTGCATTTTTGCCAGTCAAGCGGTCTGCAATCTTATGATTCACATGATTAACAGCTGTTTCAACACCTAATCCACGGTATCTTTTTTCGCGGTCTCTTAACTCTAACGCCTCATATTTACCTGTGGACGCACCAGAAGGGACAATCGCTCTTCCCAAGGCTCCATTTTCTAAAAGTACATCGACTTCTACCGTTGGATTTCCTCTGGAATCTAAAACTTCCCTTCCGATAACATTTTCAATGCATAAACGATTTTTCAATTTTTGTCACATCCTTCTTTATGAAAATAATAGTGGTATTATTTCCTGATTGATGTGATTTTATACGATAGATCACAAATATCCTATTGACTTATCATTTTAACAGATGTAGTATTCTCTTTGACATAATAATTATATCTACATAATCACAAGGGTAGGTGAACAAACTTGACCTCTAAAACACATTATAAGTATTTAATCATCAGTATTCTTTGTTGGATTTTATTTATTACTGCTATTTTCCCAACATTTCATTCTCCTCTTGAAAGGGGACTACAAGCAGTGCTTTATGTAGTTCTTGCATACCAGGGTTGGAAAAATTTTAAGAAATTCAGAAAACATTATGCTGATTGATTTTTAAACTAAATACTGTTGTAACATATGGAAAAGATTGAACATCATTCTTCTTCGTGTTACAACAGCATTTTTCTTTTACTTATATAATATTCATATTTTACATGTCACTGATATCGATTAAATATACTTCTTTCCCATTCTGTACTAACATCTTTTTCTCTTTTCCTGCCAGATACATTTGCGTATCATCCTATATTTCTTCGGTAATGTAAATTTCTTATATGTCTTATTTCTCAAATTGCATAAATAATCATTTCCTTGCTCATCGTCAAACAAAACATAATCTCCAGCATCATCAATAATATGTACTGTTTGACATCTGGAATATCAATGGATGTTTCATATGCCAGATTGTTTTAAATGTAACTTTCCTTTCTTTTC
>ENA-OQCS01001428-OQCS01001428.1-human-gut-metagenome-genome-assembly--contig:-NODE-1428-length-12324-cov-1.965483_pt1 | contig 12324 bp, 17 predicted proteins | sample MGYA00242757_ERZ504575 | MGnify/ENA primary metagenome ERZ504575 (study PRJEB26092, sample SAMD00036297) | human gut metagenome | host: Homo sapiens | study: EMG produced TPA metagenomics assembly of...
TGCTTGCCTATCCGCCGGAACTGCCAGCTATTGCCGCTTGATCCGCAGTGTGCCTGATGGCAAGACCGGCTGTTACCTGTTGTGACCAGGCGGCTTGCCGCAAGGCAACGCGGCAAAAGCAGACGATCATCTACCCCTGCCATGCGGGTTGATCGAAGTGATCACGCCGGTCCAATCGATGGTGCTGTTGTGGGCTTTTTGCTGTTGAGCCACATTGTACAGGGGGCCGATGAGCAGAGCGAGTGGAGCTATGCGCAAAAATGCTGCTCGGCTTATGCAATTGATAAAACGGCACTGCAAAAAGCTATAATGCCTTGCCGCGCACGCCCTATCCGGTGCTGAAATCAGCAGCGGATCTGCTGGCTTTGGCGGCGGCTGCATTGTACCAAAAGGGGCTGACGCGGTTGGCAGCGGGCAGCGCGCAGGAAAAGCTGAGCCGCTACCTGGCGGAACATCTGGATGAGACATTGACAAACGAAACGATCTGCCGTGATCTTTCGTTAAGCCGTACCGGGCTGTACTATCTTTCCCGGCAGCTCTATGGCTGCGGTATCAACGAGCAGATCACGCACCTGCGCATCCAAAAAGCGATGAAGCTTCTATGCGATACGAATCTGTCCAATGCACAGATCTGCCAGCAGATCGGATTCCTGGATGACAATTACTTTTATCGTGTTTTCCGTAAACAAACCGGTCTGACACCACGCCAGTACCGTGATTCTATCTTAGCAGATACAGCAAAGACTGAGTAGAGACGATTGTTTTCAATACTGGATTATTGTTCAAACAATTCTGAGGGAAGTGGCAATATTGAATTGTGGCCGGTGACGTGCTATAACAAACCCACATACGGTAAGCCGGCACGGCGCAATTTTGACCGCTGCCTTACGAAAAATTCGCAGCTGCGGAGTATAAACTGCTATGAAAAAATATAAGATCGCGGTGGCCGGGACCGGCTATGTGGGGCTTTCGATTGCCACGCTGCTTTCCCAGCACCATCATGTGACGGCGGTGGTCAACGATCTGGACAAATTCAAGCGGCAGAGTCAGGCCATTCTGGCCAACCGCTACGATGCCTGCCTCAACGATGTGCAGGACAAGGTCTACACAAGAGATCTGTTCGGCAGAGACTGAAACGCCTTTCAGCCGCTTTTTGACGGTGGAGTAAGGCTCTCCATGCCATTACCGCACAATATCCCTGTGACTTTTAAAGAGAGGAACACCTGTTATATGAAATATGATTATCTGGTAGTCGGCTCCGTCTGTACGGTGCCATCTTCGCCCATGAGGCCAAGGTCCACGGCAAATCCGTGCTGGTCGTGGATAAGCGCCCCAACATTGCGGGCAACATTTATACCGAGAACATCGAGGGTATCAACGTCCATAAGTATGGTGCGCACATCTTCCACACCAACAACAAAAAGGTCTGGAGCTACATCACTCGGTTTGCCGAGTTCAACCGCCTTTACGAACTCTCCTGTTGCCAACTATAAGGGTGAGTTGTATTCGCTGCCCTTCAACATGTATACCTTTAATAAGATGTGGGGCGTCGTCACGCCGGAGGAGGCAGCCGCCAAGATCGAGGAGCAGCGCCGTGAGATCACCCACGAGCCGCAGAACCTTGAGGAGCAGGCCATCTCCCTTGTGGGCCGCGACATTTATGAGAAGCTCATCAAGGGCTACACCGAAAAGCAGTGGGGCCGCGACTGCAAGGACCTGCCTGCTTTTATCATCAAGCGCCTGCCTGTGCGGCTGACCTTTGACAACAACTATTTCAACGCGCTGTATCAGGCATTCCCATCCGGCGGCTACACCAAGATGATCGCCAATCTTCTGGACGGCATCGAGGTGCGGCTGAACACCGATTACCTCGAAAACAAGGCCGCGCTGGACGCACTGGCTGACAAAATCGTCTACACCGGCCCGATTGACGCTTATTTTGACTACAAACTCGGCACGTTGGAGTACCGCTCCGTCCGGTTTGAGAATGAGCTGCTCGACAAGCCCAGCTTCCAGGCAACGCCGCCGTCAACTATACGGACCGCGAGACGCCGTGGACCCGCATCATCGAGCACAAATGGTTCGAGTTCGGCAAGGACGAGAACGGCAACGACCTGCCCAAAACGATCATCAGCCGCGAGTATTCCTCCGAGTGGAAGCCCGGTGACGAGCCGTATTACCCCGTCAACGATGCTAAAAACGGCGCACTGTATGCCGAGTACAAGAAGCTGGCCGACGCCGAGCCGAAGGTCATCTTCGGCGGACGCTGGGTGAGTATAAGTATTACGACATGGATCAGGTTATCGCCGCCGTGCTGGACCGCTGCGAAAGCGAGCTGCACTAAAGTACAGCCAAGCGAAAGCACAAAATCCAAAAGGCAGCAAAGCAGACCCCAAAAGCTAAAATCGGGGTTTACTTTGCTGCCCTTTTTTATTTGCTCAATCCGCTGGCGCCGCTTGCCACAACGCCGCCGTCCATAAGAATGTCTGCTCCGGTCAGGAAGCCCAGCCGCTCATCCAGAAGAAGCGCAAACAAAGCGGCGATTTCTTCCGGCTTTCCGTTACGCTTGAGAGCAGAGTATTTTTTGAATACATCCGCCTGCCCGCTTTCCAGTGCGCCCATCGGCGTGTCAAAGTTGCCGGGTGTCACACTCAGGCAACGCACATTTTTCTCGCCAAAGCGTGCGGCATCGGTCTTAGCAAACCAAATTACAAAATGCTTGCTGATGGCGTAGGCTAGACCCGGGCGGGCGTCCTTAGGGGCGATGCTGCCCGCGCCACCAGCTTTTTGATGAATTTTTCACGGTCGGTGCGCGCCAGCTTGTACGCACCCTTAGGCATGACAAACTGCGGGGCAAGGTAGGCGCTCATGCTGGAGGTGTCGATCACACAGCCGCCCGGTGCCATGACCTCATAAAAGGCATCGTTGATATTCACCGTGCCCAGCGCATTGCCGCGCAAAATCTTTTCAGCATCGCCCATGTGAGGACTGAGGCCCGCAATGTGCAATATCGCTTTTACTTCGCCGCATTCGGCGGCGTGTTTGGCCAGCGCAAAACAGCTTTCACGGTCGGAAACATCACAGCTGAACGCCTCAGCCTCGCCGCCTGCACTGCGTAGATCGTTGACTGCCTTTTCCAGCTTGGACGCCGTGCGCCCCACCAAAATCGTGTAATATCCTTCTTCACAGACGAGCTTCGCCGTGGCAAGCCCCATGCCGCTGCCGCCGCCTGTGATAACACAAACCTTCTTCATGCGATTTTTCCCTCCTGCTTGAGCCAAACCGCCAAATCATGCAGTGTTTCCTTGTAGGGACGCGGGGCAAAGCCAAGCTCATTTTTTGCCTTGGAGCATTCAAAATGGTTGTTGCGCTCCAGATTGTAAACGGCAAACTCAGTCAGTACAGCAGGCTTACCGGTCTTGGCGGCGCGTGCCTCCATCAGCTTGGCGGCAAAATGGGCAAGCGACAGCGGCATGTAAAACAGACAGCCGCGGCAGCCGGTTTCTGCCTTCAGCATTTCGCAGAGTTCCTTCAGCGAAACCTCGTCATTGGAAAGGATGTAGCACTCGCCCTTGCGCCCGCGGTCAGCGCGGCAATCGTACCGGCGGCCAGGTCGCGCACATCGACAAGATTGAACGAGCCCTGCATACCGATGGGCATTTCACCGTTCAAAATCTGGATCAGTGTGCGGGTCGTCTGCCCGATGGCGGGGTCGTTGGGGCCAAGAATACCGCTGGGATGCACCACGCAGGCATTCAGCCCGTCCGCGGCGCGTCCAGCACCTTCTGGGTCGCCATTGCCTTGCTGCGGCTGTACCAGCCGACTACGCGATTGTCATCGTAGGGAACAAAGCTGTATACCTCGCGGATGCTCTCGCCCTTAGGCAGCTCAGGGATGCGCCGGTGCTGGAAACATAGACGAACTTTTTGCACTCAGGGTGATTTTTGGCGGCGTTCAGCATGTTTTCGGTGCCGCCCACATTGACGGCGATCAGCTTTTCACTGTAATTCGGGTTGATCGTCACCATACTCGCGCAGTGGATGCAGACGGTCTGGGTGCCGGTTCCACGGCAAAGAATTTCTCGCAGTCCTCGGCACTGCAGAGGTCACCCTCAAAGATTTCGACGCCTTCGGCACAAATTTTACGGCGGGGTCGCCCTTCAGCACAAAAGCACGCACGGCATCACCGCGCTCCAAAAGCTGTGCGCAGACATTAGTGCCCATAAATCCGGCAGCACCGGTGACAAGATAGATGGTTTTCATAGCTGTATCCTCCGTTTTCCCGTAGGTTGTTTTTTGTTTCGATGCTTCTAAGGATACACCGCCAAAATAAACCTTTGGTAAACGGGAAGGTTTATCTTCCGTTTATCTTTGCGCTGTACTATAATAGAACTAAGGAGGATACACGGATGTTTCGTATTTTGATTGCCGAGGATGACCCCAGCACGGCGCGTCTGCTTGGCGCCATCGTAAAGCGAGAGGGCTATGAGCCGCTGATTGCTGCCGACGGTGTGCAGGTACTGGAAATGCTCGACCACAACCATATAGATCTGCTGCTCTGCGATGTGATGATGCCCCGGATGGATGGCTTTACCCTGACCAGGACCATCCGGGAAAGCGGCAGCATGCTGCCTATTTTAATGCTGACGGCCAAGGATATGCCGCAGGACAAGCACACGGGTTTTATCGTTGGCACTGATGATTATATGACAAAACCGCCGGACCGGCAGGAGCTTGTGCTGCGCATCAAGGCTCTGCTGCGCCGCGCCCGCATCGTGGATGAGCACAGGATCACGATAGGGGATGTCGAACTGGACTACGACACCCATACCGTGCGGCGCGGCCACGATGCGCAGGTGCTGCCGCCCAAGGAGTTCAACCTCCTGTACAAGCTGCTGGCTTACCCGGAAAGGACCTTTACCCGGCTGGAGCTGCTGGATGAGATCTGGGGCATGGACAGCGAAAGTGACGACAAAACGGTAAATGTTCACATCAATCGGCTGCGCACCCGCTTTTACGATTGGCCGGAGTTTGAGATACAGACCATTCGCGGCATCGGCTACCGTGCTATAAAGAAGGTGTGATATGGCACAATTTGTAAACAAGCTGCGCGACTGCGTGCGCACCGTAAATTTGACAATGCTGCTGGTGCTGAACCTGTTTTTCATCGTTACACTGAATCTGACCGTTGCGACGGTGCTGGTGGTATTGGAGGCTGACCACGGCTTTTTTATCCAAGACGCAGCGTCAGCATCGGCGGCGCACTGGTTATTTTGTATGCCAGCTGTATTTTGATGGCCATCAGCCTTGTGGTTGCGATTCGCCTTGTGTTAATAAAGCCTATCAAAAACATCATACAGGCGATGAACCGGCTGGCGGCGGGGGACTTCACCGTGCGCCTGCAGCCCGCCGCCCACGGGTATGAGCCACCGAGATCCGGGAGTTCAAAGCAGCCTTCAACAAAGCGGCGGAGGAGCTTTCCGGCACGGAGCTGCTGCGCAAGGATTTTGTAAATAACTTTTCCCATGAGTTCAAGACGCCCATCGTCAGCATCAGCGGCTTTGCTGACCTGCTGCTGGACGAGGATGTCACACCTGAGGAGCAGCGCGAGTATCTGCAAATCATCCGCGATGAGAGCAAGCGGCTGGCACAGCTTTCCGGCAGTGTGCTGCTCTTGAATCGTATCGAGGCACAGACCATTCTGACCGACTGTACAGACTTTTCGCTGGATGAGCAGCTGCGCCAGTGCATCCTTGTGACCCGGCAAAAGTGGCGCGAGAAGCCGCTGCAGTTTGAGGCCGAGCTGGCCCCCTGCACCTACCACGGCAGCGAAGCGCTGGTAAAGGAGATCTGGCTGAATCTGCTGGATAATGCCGCCAAGTTCAGCCCGGAGAACGGAACCATAAGCGTAACACTGCACTGCGAGCAGGGCAGACCGGTTGTGGCTGTCACTGACCAGGGCTGCGGTATGGATGCCGAGACCTGCCGCCATATCTTTGAGCAGTTCTATCAGGGGGACACCAGCCACAGGACGCAAGGCAACGGCTTGGGCCTTGCCATGGCACAAAAAATAGCCGCCCTGCACGGCGGTGCTGTCACTGTAGACAGCCGCCCCGGCAGCGGCAGCTGCTTTACGGTTGTTTTGAAATGAATATTGCCTAATGCCTGTTCAGATTAGCCCGTGGGATCACAGCACGATCCCGCCAAAAAAAAGCGCCGTCCCTTTCCAAAAGGGACAGCGCACAGTCTGGGCTGTACAGCAGCCCAACATATTTATTATACCATTTTTTGCCCGGAGCGGCAAGCTTGAAACTGCACAAATCTTTCGCTGCATCGTTGGCATATCTGCGAATAGACGAATCCCAAGGGCTGTGGTATAGTATAGTCACAGAAAGAAAACAGCCGGAGATAAGGAGCAGATAACTCCAAGAGAAGTTGATCTTCCAAGGAGAAATGTCATAAGAAATCTCCAAAGAAAGCAAGACACCGGCGGTATTTCGTAAGGAGGAGGCTCAAGCCCAATGGCAAACTTTAAAGATCCTATTCATCACCGACGGGCCTGGGCCTGCTGAATGAAAAAAGCGCCGCATCCGAAGCCGCAGGTCATAACCTGTACAAAGAATATTGAACAAGATGTCAGGCAGCTTACTTTTAAACAGCAGACTCAGGGCCGTCATCAAAGACCCCCATGCAGCATATAGATCAGGATGAAAGAAGGCTGGTTATCATGACTGGTTCCACGCCACCCAACAGAGGGTATCTGAAATCCACCTGATCCATAAGGAGAAACTCCAATGTACTAAGTGTCAGAGGTTGATCCTCAATCTCAAAGCCTGAAATTCTGCAAAGGGAATGATTCCCCATGAAAATAGGAACCAACTCCGAAAAATAACGAATAAAGGTTATGAGGCTATGACTCCAATCATTTAGGTACTGCCGGGGCGAACGAAAAGTTCGCCCCGGTTTTGTTTGTGTCACGGTCTCCGGCTCATGTAGGGCAAGCTCAAGCACCTCAAGGCAAACGGACTTGCATTTCCTACCGGATTTTGTTACTATTATTATATTTTCGATTATTAACAGGATTAAAGGAGATAAAACTGCATGAGCGTAAAAACAGTTTCATCACAGGCTGATGCTGTCAACCCGCTTGGATATGAAAAAGAAGGCAAGCTGCTTGTCGCTTTGCCATTCCCTGCATTATCTCGATGCTGGTGACGTCGCTGTACAACATTGTTGACCAGATCTTTATCGGGCAGGGTGTGGGTCTGCTGGGCAATGCTGCCACCAACATTGCGTTTCCTCTCTCGATTGCCTGCACAGCCATTGCGCTGCTGCTCGGTATCGGCAGTGCGACGAATTTCAGTCTCCAGCTGGGTGCAGGCAATGAAAAGCGTTCTGCCGAATATGCAGGCAACGGCCTGTGCCTGATGGCGCTGTTCGGCACTGTGCTGATGGCGGTCACGCTGCTTTTTCTGACGCCGATGCTGAAATTCTTCGGCGCTACGCCGGATGTTTTTCCCTACGCAGAGCCTACACACGCATCACAGCGCTGGGGTTTCCGTTCCTCATTATGAATACCGGCATGAGCAAGTTGATTCTGGCAGACGGCAGCCCGCGCTATTCCATGATGTCGATGCTCATCGGCGCACTTATCAATACGGCCCTTGATCCGCTGTTCATCTTTGGGCTGGATATGGGTATGACCGGCGCTGCACTTGCCACGATTCTCGGCAGATCGCCTCGTTCTGCATCAGTATGCGGTATCTCTTCCATTTTAAATCTGTACCCTTCTCATGGGGCTGCTTTACGATTGACGGTTACAGAACACGCAAGATCTTCAGCTACGGTGCATCTGCCTGCTTCAACCAGATCGCTATGGCTGTTGTCCAGATCGTTTTGAACAACACCCTTGCACACTACGGTGCACTGTCTATCTACGGCAGCGATATTCCTCTGGCCTGCGCGGGCATCATCTCAAAGGTCAACATGATCTTTATGTCCTTTGTCATCGGCATTTCGCAGGGCGTACAGCCGATCATCGGCTTCAATTACGGTGCTGCGCTCTACCGCCGCGTCAAAAAGAGCTATCTGCTGGCGCTGGCTGTGGCTACCGGGCTTTCTCTGGCAGCGTTTGCCTGCTTCCAACTTTTCCCGCGGCAGATCATCAGTATTTTCGGCACCGGCAGCGAGATGTACTACCAGTTTTCGGAGCGGTACTTCCGCATTTATATGTTCCTGACGCTGATCAACGGCATCCAGCCGGTCACCTCCAACTTCTTCAACTCGATTGGCAAGGCGCGCCTCGGCGTATTCATGTCCCTGACACGCCAGATTTTGTTCCTGCTGCCGCTCATCGTCATCTTCCCGCTCTTTATGGGCATTGACGGCGTCATGTACGCAGGCCCCATTGCGGACGGCGCTGCCGCCATTGTCTGCGGCCTTTTCACCGTGCGTGAGCTGCGGGAGCTGACCCGCTTGCAGCAAAAAACTGAAAAAACGAACTGAGGCACCTGCAAAGCGCCCCCGCATCACTGTGCGGGGCGTTTTTCTGTCCCGTTACGGCTTTAGCGTATGGGCGATATGACGAAAAAATCTGTGCCCGATTGGCAAAAAGGTAGAAAGTGCAGGAAACCGCTTGAATTGCACCGGTTTCCGCACTACAATGGAAACCGGAAAGCTAAATCGGTTTCCGCAGGAGGCAAGTGATGGACGAACACAACGAGCTGCACACAAGACTGCGCGCAGTCGGAATGGAGCTGTTCCGCAGGGACGGGCTGCGCTTTACGATGCAGCAGGCCGCTGCATGATGCACATCAGCAAAAAGACGATCTACGCAGTCTACCCCTCCAAGGAGGCGCTGCTGCTGGATATGGTGGACGACGCGTTTACAAGGATCCACGCCCGCAAGCAGCGCATCCTTGACGGCCCCGGCACCCTGGCTGAAAAGCTGCGGGCGGTCATTATCGCCCTGCCGGAGGAGTACACCGCGCTGGATCTGCAGCAGATGGATCTTTTGGATGAAAAATATCCCAGAGTCGCAGCGCGCGTGCGGGAGCATCTGGAAACCGGCTGGGAGCCTACCTTGGCGCTGCTGGAGCAGGCGATGGGGGAGGGCGTTATCCGTCGGGTATCCCTGCCGGTTCTGCAGCGGATGATCTCCGCTTCCATTGAGGATTTTCTTGCAGACCGCACGCTCGATGCGCAGGCATATCCTACACGGATGCCTGGATGAGATGATTTCCATTTTACTGGAGGGGTTGTTGGTACGATGAGATACAGTCTTTGCAATCACTGGGAATTTACAGAGCAATGGAGCGATGCCTTCTGTCGGGGTGAACCTGTTGGCTGTCGTCCGGTGCGTCTGCCTCATACCTGCCGGGAGCTGCCGCTCCACTACGCAGACCCCTCTGACTATGAGATGGTCTGCGGTTACCGTCGCACACTGACCGTTCCCGATGCGCCCCGGGTATTCCTGCGCTTTGACGGGGCCGCCCATCAGGCGGAGATCTACCTGAACGGCCAGCTGGCCGGGCAGCATCAGGCGGCTACACCGGCTTCACCATCGAAATTACCGACCTTGTGCATCGCGGAACAGAAAATCTGCTGGCCGTGCGGCTGGATACGCGCGAGGACCCCAGCCTGCCGCCTTCGGCTTTGTCATCGACTACCTGACCTACGGCGGTCTATACCGGGAGGTTTGGCTTGAAACCTCGCCGCAGAGCCGTGAGAGCGAGCTTTTCGTGTACACACCGACACTAACAGAGGCTGCCGTGCAGCTGACCGTTGAGGCACCGGAGCAAGGCCGCTGCGCTGCGCGTCCGGCTCTGCAGCAGTGCGGGCGAAACGCTGGTGTGCCGCCAGCTGCCCCCGGCAGAATCGGCGGAATGCCGCCTTACGCTGCCTGACGCCGCGCCATGGGACACCGAGCATCCGAATCTCTATCGCTGCATAGCAGAGCTGCTCGATGCCGAAGGGCAGGTGCTGCACAGCCGTGAGACCACCTTCGCTTTCGGACGGCTGTGTTCCGGGCGGACGGCTTTTATCTAAACGGGAAAAAGACCTTTCTGCGCGGCTGAACCGCCACCAAAGCTACCCCTACATCGCTACGCCGCGCCGGAAAGCCTGCAGCGGCAGGACGCCGCATCCTGAAAAACGAGCTGCACTGCAATGCGGTGCGCACGAGCCATTACCCGCAAAGCCAGTATTTTCTTGATGAATGTGACCGGCTGGGCCTGCTTGTATTTACCGAGCTGCCCGGCTGGCAGCACATCGGTGATGCGGCATGGAAGGACCGCGCCTGCGCCATGCTGCGGGAGATGCTGCTGCAAAACCGCAATCACCCCAGCATCATACTGTGGGGTGTGCGCATCAACGAGAGCGTAGACGATGACGAATTCTATACGCGCACCAATAAAATCGCCCACGCACTGGACCCTAGCCGGGCGACCTCAGGCGTGCGGTATCTGGAAAAGAGCCATCTCCTGGAAGATGTTTACGCCTACAACGATTTCTCCCACAACGGTTCAAACGCCGGGGCCAAGCGGAAAAAGGATGTAACGCCCGATTTAAGCAAGGCTCTGCTGATCTCCGAATGCAACGGGCACATGTACCCCACCAAGCCCTGTGACGATGCCCCGCACCGGCAGGAGCATGCCCTGCGCCATGTGCGGGTGTTGGACGCCGCCTACGCAGATGGAGAGCATGTGGGCTGCTTTGGCTGGTGTATGTTTGATTATGCCACCCACAAGGATTTCGGTTCCGGGGACCGCATCTGCTATCACGGCGTGCTGGACAGCTTCCGCAATCCCAAGCTGGCGGCGTCCGTCTACGCATCGCAGGGCGGGGAGGAGCCGGTGCTGACGGTCAGCTCCGCGATGGACATCGGTGACTATCCTGCCGGGCAAATCGGCACGGTCTATGTGTTTACCAACGCCGAGCGGGTGGATCTTTACAAAAACGATGTGTTTGTGACGACCCTGCACAAAAGCGGCTGGACGGCGCTGCCGCACCCGCCGCTGGCCGTGGATGACACAATCGGTGTCTTGCTTGAAACGCAGGAGCATTTTGACAAAGCCAAGGCCGATAGCTGCGCGACTGTCTGCTTGCAGCCGGGCGCTACGGCTTGGCCTGGCTGCCGCTGCGCTACAAGCTGAAGCTGGCGTGGTGCATGGTGCGCTATAAGATGAGCTTTGCGGACGGTGTGGCGCTGTACGGCAAGTATGTCGGCAACTGGGCGGCGCGGCTACGCATTGGCGGTTCGATGCCAAAACGGGGATACCGTGGTAAAGAGCGTCACGCTCTGCCCCAGCCACCGGCTGCATCTTGAGGTAACACCCTCCGCCACCGTCCTGCAGGAGGGTGACACCTACGATATGGCCGGAGTTCGGGTGTGGATCCTTGATGAAAACGGCAGCCCTGCGTCTATGCACAGCTGCCGCTGACCTTTGCCGTGACCGGTGCCGCCGTGCTGGTCGGCCCTGCGGCGGCAACCGCCGAGGGCGGCATGGGCGGGACTTATCTGCGCACAGTCGGGCAGACAGGTACAGCCGCGCTGACCGTCTCGGCCCGCAGTGTGCGCCTGTCACCGTAGAATTTACCGTCACAAAGAAGGAGTGTGCAGTATGGAACTGACAACAAAGCAAAAAGCCGCCTTCGGCATCGGCGCAGTGGGCAAGGATATGGTCTACGCGCTGTCTGCCTCCTATGTCATGTACTATTATCAGGATGTGCTGGGCCTGCCTGCCACCTTTGTCGGCCTGATCCTGATGATCGCGCGTGTGTTTGACGCCTTCAACGATCCCTTATGGGGGTGCTGGTGGCCAAGACCCGCACCCGCTGGGGACGGTTCCGTCCGTGGATCCTCAGCGGCACCGTCCTAAATGCGGTGGTTCTCTACGCGCTGTTTGCCGCGCCGGTGCTGGAGGGTGCCGACATGATGGTCTACTTCAGCGTCATCTACATCCTGTGGGGCGTCACCTACACGATGATGGACATTCCTTACTGGTCGATGATCCCCGCCGTGACCCGCACCCCTGCTGACCGAGAAAACCTGTCAGTCGTGGGCCGCACCTGTGCGGGCGTCGGCTCGGCGCTCATTGCGATGTTTACCATGCTGCTGGTTGGTGCTTTGGGCGGCGACAGCGAGCGCACCGGCTTCCGCTGGGTAGCACTGCTCGTGCTGTCATCTTTGTGGTTACCGAGGCAATCTGCTGCGCCAGCGTCAAGGAGATCGGCAGCGCCGAGATAAAGACCGCCACCGTCGGCGAGATGTTCCAAGGCGCTGTTCTCCAACGATCAGGCGCTTGTGGTCGTAGGCAGCATCGTT
>ENA-OQCS01001429-OQCS01001429.1-human-gut-metagenome-genome-assembly--contig:-NODE-1429-length-12321-cov-2.471461_pt1 | contig 12321 bp, 14 predicted proteins | sample MGYA00242757_ERZ504575 | MGnify/ENA primary metagenome ERZ504575 (study PRJEB26092, sample SAMD00036297) | human gut metagenome | host: Homo sapiens | study: EMG produced TPA metagenomics assembly of...
CCCATCACCGATTGCATAGTGCTTGCATATAGCTCTTTACGCACCAGCGCCGAGGAATTGGACAGCACATTCTGCTTCAGCAATTGACGATACGTGACCTCCGCAGGAGCATGAAGATACCAGTCAAATTGGCTGCCCATCCGAATCCATAAAAGCAGAACCTGTAAAAAGGAGGTCAGCATTGGTTCTTCTCTGAAGGTCAATCTGCTTTTCCAGTTTTTCGGTGCCCATGCGTCATCGCTGTCAAGAATCGCGATCCATGAACCTTTCGCTTCTTCCAGTCCATGCTTGCGCGTATAGGACACACCGCTGTTCTTTACATTAGAGATAAGACGGACACGACTATCCTTGGCCGCAATACTTTTGACCAGCTCTGCCGTTCTGTCTGTTGAGCAGTCATTGACCACAAGAAGCTCAAAATTCGTGTAGGTCTGGCTCAAGACTGAGTTAATCGCCTGCTCTATTGTTTTTTCAGTATTGTACGCTGCCATAATGATACTGATCAGCCAAAATCCTCCTGCATCATTCTTCCGTCTCCTGTCCCATTGCCGTAGTCGCACCTTCTGCCACACCTTCCGTGCTCTCCGGCATGAACAAGATCTTGATGGTAGCCAGCATAATCTTCAGATCTTCCACAATGCTCGGATGCGCAATGTACATCAGATCCATCTGCAGCTTATCATACGGTGTCGTGTTATATTTTCCGTACACCTGTGCATAGCCGGTTAGACCCGCCTTGGCCTGCAGCCGCAGCGCAAACTCCGGCATTTCTTCGCAGTACTGGGCTGCGATTTCAGGCCGCTCCGGGCGAGGGCCGACGATGGACAAGTCACCCTTGAGGATATTCAGCAACTGAGGAAGTTCATCCAAACGGCAGGCACGGATAATATGGCCCACCTTGGTAATACGGTCATCTTTATCACCGGTGGAAAGACGCGCCACACCATCTTTTTCGGCATCCACACGCATCGAGCGGAACTTCAGAATCTCAAACTGCTTACCATCTTTGGTCAGACGAACCTGCTTATAGAACGCGGGGCCACCATCGGATTTCACCGCAATGGCTGTAATCAGGAGGAGCGGGCTGAGAATGATCAGCGCAATCAGAGAGAGCACAATATCCATTGTTCGCTTCACAAACAGGTATTCCGGGCTTGCCATATAGCGGCCTACCCGCAGAACCGGCAGATGGAACATGTGCATCGGCTGGGAACCGCTCATGATCACATCGCCACCCGGGGAATCACAAACACGTTGATACCCTGCCCGATGCAGTATTTCAGGATGCTATTGCGCTCATGGCTGTGAACGCCGCTGATGAACACGCTCTGCATTCCATCCAGCAGGCTCAGGTCGTTCAGGCACTCTTCAACGTTCAATGTCATCTTGACATCGTACTTTTTCGAAAGGCCGTATTCATTGATGAGTTTTTCCAGACCATGCCGGACATCATAGACCACTGCGGTGGGCTGAGGCGGAAAGGTCCGGAAATACCAGCGATGGGCGCATTTTGCCCAGATTGAAGCCATCACGACCTGTCCGACAATCGCCGCAATACCCGGCAGAATATTGCAGAGCCGCCGGGACATCAGGCAGATTACGATATACAGAATGCCGTCTGTCGCCATTGCTGCCAGCATTTGCCCGTAAATCAACTCCGAAATGCGCTGCAACGACATCCAGAATGCATCGTAGACTTTCCCCAGCAGGAAGAACAACACCGCAAACAGACCGATCATGCCCAGTTGCCTTCCAGCAATTTGCGTATACCTGATACGAATAGTAGCCGTACCAGCAGGCCGCGAATGGGATTGTGATCATCGCCAAGTCGATGAGCTTCACGATCTTTAGCATCAAGTCATGCTGAAATTTTGACATAATACCCCAATTACTCCTTCAATTGTTTTCTTTGATTTTCATCAGCCTTCCTGGTGCTGCCATGGGTCAAGTTTTTTTCACTGCATTTCAACAGCATCCAACAAAGCCTCATACTCCTCCTGCCGCAATCAAGAGGTATCCTCTATTTGAATCGTTGAGGCATAGTCTGATTTTTTCTGCGACATCGTGATTTATTTCAACCTGTAACTCCTGTCCGACCCTTTATAAAGCCTGCGTGTAATGCGCTCCAGCTCCTGTCTCTTACGGCCTAAGTCAGAGTGAACATATCGCTGTAGCGTGATCGTTGCATTGGAATGGCCTAACAGCTCGCTCAAGGTCTTGATATCACATCCAGCCTGCAGGCAGGTCGTAGCGAACGTATGACGCAGAACATGTGGGTGAATTTTTCGGATCCTAGCCTGATTCAGGTAACATTGGATGCTCTTGCGGTAACAGCGTGGTTCTACAGGCCGTTCCTCGTTCCCGGAGAGAAACCATGTGGTATCGCTGTATTTTCTGTGCAACTTGCGTAGAGTTCTCAGCAACGGCTTCGGAAGCGGAAGTTCACGGTTAGAATGCTGTGTTTTGGGGGTCTGGATCACAACTTTTGTATGACCATTCCCACAACAGATTCGACAGACAGTGCGCCGGATTATTACTGTGCCTTCATCAAAATCAAAATCCCCCACTGCAGGCCGCAGACCTCCCCGATTCGCAATCCAAGTTCCATTTGCAGAAGCATCCCGATTTTACGGGTGGTTGGTTCTGACAAAAGAAATTCCCGGAGAGAATCCTGTTCTGTCCGGGTCAAGGGTTGTGGTTCTGGTTTCTGTGTGTGTGGCAGTTTGACGCATATCTCGATGGGCGGCATGAGGTGCAGATGTGCAGCATACTTGCAGATTCGCCGCAGCATCCCAAGACATTCCTGTGCCGAGGATGCGCCAAGTGGCTTGTGGCTCCGGTCTGTGGGCGATAGAATTTGAAGAAAAAAGACGTTCCAGCAAAGAATCCGTCATACTTGAGACCGGCAGACTGCCTAAAACAGGAAGAAAATATTTGTGCAGAGTGTACTGATAATGAACATATGTGGATTCTTTGACACTCTGCCTGAGAGCCGTAAGCCAAAGCGCTGCCAGTTCTGAAAATGCATCGACTTCCCGGAGAGCTGATAGAATCCGGACAGAGCTTTCTGCTTGATCAGTTCTTCCCGGACTTCGCTGTACGCATATCCATACAGGTATCCCCATACGGGTTTTCCTTCGGCGGTGCGCCCTTTGATATAACGCCCCTCCCAGCGGCCGTCCTTTCGCTTATGGATGTTTTCTCCTCGTTTTGCCATCTGAATGCCTCCCTTTACTTGACCCTTGTTTGACTCCTTGTGAGCAAAGAAACGCTTCCGCAATTTCCATAAATTGCATTTCTTGTCTAAAATCGGATGAAATCGCATTAGAATGTTGTTTTTTTCTCCGTCAATTTGGAATGATACAAGGTATTTCTATTGAAGTGCTGGTAAATTCATGATAAAATAAGGCGGGAATTGGTACAAGGTGAAGAATAAGAGGTATCTTCCATGATTCAAATGGAGGATACCCCTTGATTGCGGCAGGAGTGTGCGTATGTGGCATTGCGGCTGTCTCCCAATGAGCCTATCTTCAAAATGCAGACAGGAACTCAATTGGTAAAAATCGTTGCACAGGAATCTTCCTTATTATATAAGCGGAATAAAAACGTGTGAGGAAAAATGGTGAATTTAGAAGAAACGAAGTATCATGTGGATTTTGGTGAATATTGTGTTCGGATGACGGATAAGCAAAAGCGTTATCTTGTGGTGCGCTCTGTCATCGACCGGATTCTTGCGGGGATTGCTCTGGTAATACTTTCACCGCTGTTTTTGATCGTGAGCATTGTACAAAAATCAGTGCACCGGATGAGCCGATTTTCTTTTTTGCAGAAGCGTGTTGGAAAAAATGCACATTGCTTCAACATCATTAAATTCCGGACAATGAAAAGCTCTGCACCAAAAATGTGGCAACAGGCGACTTGGCCGACCCACAAATATATATTTCAAGACTTGGGCGCTTTCTGAGAGATACCAGCATTGATGAGCTCCCACAACTTGTGAATGTGGTCAAGGGGGAAATGAGCTTGATTGGCCCCCGCCCGTTGGTATATACCGAGCGTGAGATTCGTTTTTTGCGTCGATGGTACGGTGTATATCAAGTGACACCGGGCATCACCGGCTGGGCACAGGTCAATGGTCGGGATACCGTGGATATCTACGATAAGGTCTATTATGACCGTGAGTATGTCCAGAATGTCAGCCTGAAGTTTGATTTGAAGGTCATCTGGAAAAGTGTTCTGGTCGTGTTAGGGCGAAAAGGTGTCGTGGATGGAAAGGTTGATCCGGAGTTCCGGAAGGAAAGCATTGTGCTGCTCCGGGAAAGTCAGCTGGTGCAAAACAGGAAAGTTGAATGCACAGGCGAAAATGAACTGCAGATGGTGTGAGGAAATATGGAAAAAGTACTGTTTGTAACGCATAATGGCCGGTTTCTGGTTCAGTTTGAGCTGAATGATATCCGGATTTTACAGGAGCTTGGGTACGAAGTTCATTGCGCGACAAATTTTGAAGGCGAAACTATGCGAGCAGATGCAGAAAACACCTTGAAGGAACACGGTGTGATCTGCCACTCAATTCCGATTGAACGTTCACCTTTGCGATTGAGAGAAAACCTGAACGCATATCGGGCGCTGAAATCACTGCTGAAAAAGAGCATTTTGCGGGTGTGCATTGTCATACCCCTATGGGTGGCGTGGTTGGCCGTCTGGCTGCCAATGCCGCACACACGGCACCGGTACTCTATACGGCCCATGGCTTCCACTTCTACAAAGGCTGTCCGTTGAAAAACCGGCTGATCTACCAGACCGCCGAGACTTTTTTTGGCCCGCTATACCGATGCCCAAATCACCATCAATCAGGAGGATTACGCTGCCGCACAGAAATTTCCCCTGCGTGGCAAGGCGTACTATGTACCGGAATCGGCGTGGATGTGAAGAATATCTCTTCCGTGCAGGTGGATCGAGCCACAAAGCGAGCAGAACTGGGCATCCCGGAAGATGCGTTTGTGTTTGTATCCGTTGGGGAGCTGAATGAAAACAAAAATCATAGAACTGTGATTCGGGCTTTTGCAAAGACGGATATGACGAACAGTTACTACCTCATTTGCGGAGAGGGAGAGCTGAAGCAGGAACATTTGAAACTGACAGAAGAGCTTGGAGTATCGGACAGAGTCCGTTTTCTTGGCTTTCGAACGGATGTCAGCGAAATCCTGCGCTCCTGCGACTGTTTCGTTTTTCCGTCCTTCCGGGAAGGGCTGTCTGTCTCCCTGATGGAAGCAATGGCGGCGGGCCTGCCCTGTATTGCAAGCCGCATCCGTGGCAATGTTGACCTGCTGCCAGACAGCCGGTATCTGTTTGAGTCATCGGATGAGGCCGCATTATGTCAGCTGATGTGCGATGTTGTGGACGGCGTTCAGGTCGGGCAGGAGTATGCCCGGAACAAAAAGACACTGGAACAGTACGATGTACGGAACGTCAGTGAGCAGATGAAGAAGATCTATACGGAACTGCTGGGAGACTGAAAAAAAATGAGGTTCTTCACTTATTGAAAAGTACAAAATATTCTGGTGCCGAGAATGTAGTGCTTACGATTATGTCGCTCTTCCCGGAAGCAGAGATGATCTATGCCTCTCCGGATGGCCCGATCCGTAAGTTGTGGAAGCCAGAGGTCTGAAGTTTTATCCGCTGGAAAACACCTCTGTCGGTGCCGTCGGAGGGCAATCCGGGACTTGAAGCCCGACCTGATCCATGCACATGATTTCAGTATGGCGACCTGTGCCGCATGGGCGGCCGGAAAAACTCCGGTGGTGGCACATTTTCATAACAACCCGCTCTGGCTGAAGAAGGTCTGTCCGCAGTCTGTTGCGCTGGCACTGTCATTGCCCCGCATCCGAAATGTAATCAGCGTATCGAATTCCATTGAAGCGGAATATATCTTCCGGGGGCTTCTAAAACAAAAAAATACCGTGGTCGGCAATGTGGTAAACTGTGCCGATGTCCGGCAAAAGGCGCAGGAAACGTGCAATTGTGCACAGGTCGATCTGGTTTATCTCGGGCGGATGACCGATCCGAAGTGCCCCCTCCTGTTTTGCCAGATCGTGCAGAGGCTCCAGGAGAAGCGGCCACAGATCACCGCACGCATGATCGGTGACGGCGAGCTGATGTCCAGGTAAAGGATTATATCCGACAAAGCGGACTGGAAAGCAATGTTGAACTGGCAGGTTTCCAGAGCAACCCTTACCCCTATCTGAATGCCGGCAAAGTCATGGTCATGCCCTCTGCATGGGAAGGCTTTGGTCTGGCTGCCGTGGAAGGCATGTGCTTGGCAAGCCTGTTGTGTGCAGCGGTGTCGGCGGGCTGGCAGATATTGTGGACGAAACCTGTGGAGCGGTTTGCAAAACGATCGACGAGTACTGCAGCGCTATCCTGAAACTGCTGCAGGATGAAAATGCTTATTGCCGCTGTTCCGCAAATGCGGTTGGAAAGAGCATGCAATATACGGATATGCAGCGCTATACCGTAGCCATAAAGTCCATTTATGAATCAACTCTGGAGGGAAGCAGAAATGCCTGATTGTCTGATGGTAACGGTGCTGACCCCGACCTATAACCGTGCCAATACATTGCCCAAACTGGTTGACAGCCTTTGCAGACAGACCAGAACGGATTTCCAGTGGCTTGTTATCGATGATGGCAGCACAGATGATACCGAAGCGTATATGGAAGCGTTAAAGCAGCAGAATCTTCCGTTTGAGTGGGAATACCACAAAAAGGAAAACGGCGGAAAGCATACCGCTCTGAATGCAGCTCATCCTTATATCAAGGGTGATGTTGTCCTCATTCTGGACAGCGACGACTACCTGACACCGGATGCAGTTGAAACAGTCGAGCGGGAATGGCCCTGTTATCGGAATCGACCCGATCTTTGCGGCATGAGCTATTTCAGAGGCAAGGAAGATGGCACACATTTAGGTGTTGCAAACCCAGCAGATTTTTATGTAGCTGACCATCTTCATTACCGGGTAAATCAGGCATCAGGGGCGATCATTGTGAAATCGTGCGGGCTGACCTATTCAAGAAATATCCATTCCCAGTTTATCCGAACGAGCGCTTTATGGCGGAAAGCTGGCTTTGGAATGCGATGGCCCTGAACTACAAGACGGTGTATCGCAATAAAACCATTTACATCTGCGAATATCTGGAAGGCGGACTGACAAAAAGCGGCCGTGCACTGCGAATGAAAAGCCCCCTTGGAATGATGGATGACTGCCGCAGCTACCTGAACGATGAAGTCTGCCTGAAAGTCCGGGTCAAAGAGATGTTGCTCTATTGGGTGTACGCAAGGTGCGCCGGCTATTCGTTTGCAAAAGCACTATCAACAAGCGGCAGACCCGTCGGGATGACTTTAACAGCAATCCCCGGTTGGATGCTGTACATTTATTGGAGAAAAAAATATGTCCCAGAAGTATATAATCTGAAGGAGCTCAAACAAAAGACTTTGATTTTAACCCAAACCGATTCTCGGATAGACACGATGTTCCTCACATGGATCAATAACGGGATGAATGCAGATATCATATTCTCGCCAAAACCGAAGATTCTCCGGGCGATTCGTCGTATTTGGACAGACGGATTTTTGCCGGGTGATGAGTTTTGGTATGGAGACTGGAAAAATGACCTTGAAAAATATGACACTGTGATTCTTCATGCGAGCGAGAGAACCAGAAGGATTCCAACTTATATCCATAAGAGAAAACCTTCTATGCGAATCATCTATTGGTACTGGAATCGTGTAAATGCCGACAGCGTCCAGAATTAGCATGGGATAAAAATATTGAGCCATGGTCATTTGATAAAGATGACTGCGTTCAATACGGAATGAAGCAAAATATCCAGTACTATCAGTACCCATCTGATGTAAAGAATGAGCCTATTGAATACGATCTATATTTTATTGGACACGATCATAACCGAGCAGCACAGATCTTGCAGATTCAGCAGGAAGCGGAAAAACAGGGGCTAACGGTTAAATCGAAATCATCGATCAAGGTGCCGGAAATGTTCCTTATACGGAAGTTCAAAGAAGAACTGCCCGTACAAAGGCGATTCTGGAGGTAATGCAAAGTGGCAGGTAGGCTGCACGCTGCGAGCATTAGAATCTCTCTTTTTCAGGAAGAAGCTGTAACAACAAAATTTGGAAATCCAAAAAGAAGCATTCTATAATCCAAATAACATTTTTATATGGGGGAAAGACCCAAGTGATCGGCTTTATAATTTTATAAACAGCCATATGATTTTTCGGCAGATCAGTACAGGAAGCAATATACTCTTGACACATGGTTTTTGAACTTCTTTACGCAGGAATGTTGAGGAACGAAAATGCTTATAATAATTTGGATTCTCCTGATTGCATGCGGAATTCTTTTCCCACGGTCAAAGATTCTTTTGTGGTTTATGCTGTCTTTTATGATCGTTTCCATTGGGTGCAGAACTCAGGGTGCGGATTATATAAGCTATTCCCTTGAATTTCAGTGGGCTGCTACACAAAAACTAACTGATGTTTCATATCCTGGTTTTGTTTTAGTCGCAAAAATAGCCCATCAATACGGATTGTCCTTTGAATCATTCGTATTTACAGTTGCCACATTTTCATGTGTACTCTTTTATATAGGAATCAAAAGGTTGACCAGTAATGAAAACCTTTTAATGGCTCTCTTTTTTATTTATCCTTTTTCCCACGAGTTGATTCAGATGAGAACTTTCTTGGCCGATTCAATTATCATCTCAATTCTGCCGGGGATTTTAAATTGCACGCATCAGCTAAAAGATAAAATTATCAAAACAGTAATCCTTGTGTTAATTGGCTCGATTGCGACTTCCTTTCATTTTGAGGTCATATTCAGCATTTTGTTTTTAATAATTACACTATGGGTGCCTCAAAAAATCGAAAAAAAAGTGTGTCCCGCTGGTGACAATCATCTTGTTCATGCTGGCGATATGTAACGTATTTCCAAAGCTGTTCGGCAGAACAAATCCAATGGCGGCACAGTGCTCTCTGCCAGAACTGGTTTTGGAATAGTCATACCAATTTTCATAACACTTTTGATACTTTATTTGAATCACATTGCTTCAACAAGACTTTACCGAGTAGAAACAAATGATACCAAACGATGCTTCTATTCAAACTGTAACCGTTTTGGACTGTGTGGAGCGTTGTTAATTCCGTTTTTACATATGATATAACCTTTAACAGAGTCTGGAGAATACTCTTGGTTGTATTATATTCCATGCTCTCAGACGTATCAAAGGAGAAAATGAGCAAGAAATCATGGCTTACGTATATTATCCTTACAGCATTTCTTTTGCTTGGACTTTTCGTTTATGAAAATTCGTTTTCCATTATCTACGAAGCATTTAAAAACAATTCTATATTTGGTTTTCTATCTGTAGTAGGGTAACTAGTCTATGAAAATAAATTTAATTTTGCCTGGTGCCGGAAACTGTGGTGGGGTTCGGGTAGCATTTGAATACATGAATGCTCTTACCGAATACGGACACGATGTTGTGTGCTATGTACCTGCTTGTGGTTCATACGTTGGTTGGAAAAAATCTTGTTTCCAAAAGCAATCATACGGTTGATTTGTTCGCATGATTTACAGGGTCGATGGTTCGAAAAAAGGTTCGATTTGAAGTTCCCATTCATAATCAGTAATTTCACCGTGCGTGATGCAGATGTTACAATCGCAACCAGTTGGCTGACCAGCTATTGGGTAAATCGTTTATCTCCTCAAAAAGGGAAGAAAGTATATTTTATTCAGGGATTCGAGACATGGGGAAGCCCACAGTTAAATATTAAGGTCCTGAAAAGTTATCGTTTGGCGTTTGATGAACATATTTCTGTAAGCACCGCATTACACGATCGTCTTTTCAATGAGGCTGGTTGTAAGTCAAAAGTAGTCTGCAACGGAGTTGAAGACTGTTTTTTAACTCCTGTTGAAAAAGAGATTCCTTCTGAATCGATTATTACAATTGGAATTCCTTATCGAAGCTCTCGTGGAGATGATATAAAAAACTGTACTCTTGGAATATCCGTATTGTATCAAATCAAGAAAAAATATCCGCATGTCAAATTAGTTGCTTTTGGGTTCAAAAAGCCTTCTGAATGGGATGAACAAATTATATTTGTGGAAAATCCATCCAGAGAAGTTCTTGTCAAACTGTATGCGCATATAAATATTTTTTACGTTCCAAGCATATATGAAGGATGGGGACTTCCTGCTATGGAAGCAATGGCTCAAAAATGCTGCGTTATTGCCGGAGACTCTGGTGTAATAAAGGAAATCGGAAGAGACAAGATCAACTGCATTATCCTTGAAGATCCACGAAATAAAAACGAGGCCATCAATAAGCTAAGCGAATTGGTTTGCAATCCCAATCTTGTCTCTGAAATAGGCGAAGCCGCAAGGACTTCCGTTTCAAACATGTCCACTACAAAAAGTGCAAAAAGATTCGAAGAAATACTGATGAGCTTACTTAAAGAATACAAATGACAAAAACACATATAAAAAAGTATGTGGCGCAGGTTTCAAACTATGACTGAACGAAAAAAAAAGGTGCGATACTATCTTATATTCAAGTTTTCCTTAGCGTAGCCGTTAATATAATCTACGTCCCGGTCCTTCTTCACTTCCTTGGACAAAGCGAGTATGGATTATATCAGATCGTCGGCTCGTTCTTTTCCTACGTCACCGTTTTTGAATCCTGTGTGTCAACTGGCATTCTAAGAAACTACTGCAATGCATTGGGGCGCAGCGACCATGAAGAAGCCGCTGTGACCCTGTCGATGGCAAGAAGCATCTATCGTTTTCTGGCACTCATTCTGGATCTGGTCGGAATCGCTGTGGTGTTTGCTTTCCGGAGCTTCTACGCCGGTTCATTCAGTACCTCGGAACTGAACGAAAGCATTGCTATTCTGATCCTTCTGTTCGCAAATATGACCTTCACCTTGCAGGGCTCGGTTTACCTGACCATTCTTACCGGGCACGAGAAGTACACCTTTTTGCGGATATTATCCATCCTGATGCAGATCATACAACCGCTTCTGGTCATTTTGTGCGTCAGCCGGATCCCGTATGCAATCACAGTCTCGGCGGTGATCGTCCTTCTAAACCTCCTGACCATTGGAATTCGGTATGGCTATGTGACCCGAAAACTAAAAATCCAGATCACAAAACAGCCCAAAGATTCCCGGATTGTGAAGAGCATCCTCGGCCTTTCTGCGGCCATCCTGCTCGGAAGCATTGCGGATCAGATTTTCTGGAAAACAGATCAGATCATTCTGGGACGGATGTTCAACACCGTAGTCGTTGCCGTTTATTCTGTCGGTTCACAAATCTGTTCTATGTATATGCAGTTTGGCACACAGGTCTCAGGTGTTTTCTATCCCAGAGTCAGCGCCTTGTATCAGGAAGAAAAGGTCTGCAGAAAGCATCAGATTTATTTATCCGGATAGGACGGATCACCTTCTACATCATTTCTTCTGGTTTTATCCGGCTTCATCGTTTTCGGGCGTGAATTTCTGCTGCTGTGGGTCGGAGAAGGCTACGAAGAAGCCTATTGGGTTGCAATCATCGTCATGCTTCCATTTTCCATCGATCTGGCGCAGAATCTCGGACTTTGCATTCTGCAGATCAAGGGACAGTATGGCTTTCGTGCAAAGATCTATTTTCTGAGCGCTGTCCTGAACATCCTGACGACCATTCTTTTCACAAAATGGATCGGGATCATCGGTGCTGCACTTTCTACCGGCATTTCGATGTTCCTGACCAGCGGCCTGATCATGACTGGTACTTTCAAAAACGAGCCGGTCTCGACATCCGGAAATTCTGGAAGGAGACTCTGCCCATTATCATCGCCACACTTTTGCTGACCACTGGGGCGCTCCTGCTCAAGCATTTTCTGGTATCTGAGAGCGCTGGTTCCTTCCTGACGTTCGGGGTGGAAGTTGTTCTTTACACCGCACTCTACGGCATCGTTATGCTTAAAATCGTGGCAGACCGTTCCGAAAAGGAACAATTTCTTCAAATTGTCACAAGCTTGACCCTCACTCTAAAACGAAAATAAGTGCCCACCTAACGAACCCACATGTTTTTTAACATTGGGGGTTGTAATGCCGGGTGCATTCGATTCGAACATCTGCCGGATATAGCGATTTTGACCCACCCGGAGCGTCTCATGCAGATGCAGCCTTGGGGAAATCTCGTCTGGAAAACTTTGCATAACAACCAAAATGGGCATCCGATTTAAACGTCGGGTGCCTTTTTTCTTT
>ENA-OQCS01001430-OQCS01001430.1-human-gut-metagenome-genome-assembly--contig:-NODE-1430-length-12317-cov-2.174159_pt1 | contig 12317 bp, 20 predicted proteins | sample MGYA00242757_ERZ504575 | MGnify/ENA primary metagenome ERZ504575 (study PRJEB26092, sample SAMD00036297) | human gut metagenome | host: Homo sapiens | study: EMG produced TPA metagenomics assembly of...
TAACCGTAATCTTCATGGTAAAGCCCGCCAACAAGCCTACCAGATTGATGAACCACAGCAGCAGTGCGCCGCAGAGACCATTCCACACCAGCTTAAACGGCATTGACAGCAGCTTTACTACCAGTAAAAGCAGCAGTACGCCGCCAATCATCGGTCCGAAGGCACCAAGCGGTGACAAAATAGCATTAAATTCCATATTAAATAACGCCGTTCCTTTCTACATTGTGCGCCTGTTTTCCAGCGCTTTAGACAAGGTTATTTCGTCAGCATACTCCAAATCGCCGCCCATCGGCAGACCATGAGCAATACGGCTGACGGTTATTCCTACAGGCTTCAGCAGCTGTGCCAGATAGGTAGCAGTCGCTTCACCCTCTACATCCGAGTTGGTCGCAATAATAATTTCACTGACCGATTCCTGCTGCAGTCGCAAGAGAAGCTCTCTGATGCGCAGCTTTTCCGGACCGATACCGTCAAGCGGCGAAAGCACACCGTGCAGCACGTGATACAGTCCGTGATAGCCATGACTGCGCTCCATCGCCGCAATATCCTGCGGCTGCTCCACTACACAGATAGTAAAGCTGTCGCGCGAGCTGTCACGGCAAATCTCACATACATCGCTGTCAGTAAGATTAAAGCAGCGGCTGCAGTAGTGAATCTGCTCCTTGGCACCGCTCAAGCCGCCGCCAGCTGTTTCACATCCTCCGCAGGCATGTCAATCACATGATAGGCCAGTCGCATAGCTGTTTTTGAGCCGATGCCCGGCAAACGCCTAAGCTGCTCATATAAATTAGCCAGCGGCCTGATCATTCTTGCCATCAGCTTAGAACATGCCAGGCAGCTTCATGCCGCCGGTAACCTTAGCCATTTCTTTTTCGGTAAGCTCGTCAATCTGCTTCATAGCGTCATTGACAGCTGTCAGAATCATATCCTCCAGCATTTCTACATCCTCGGGATCTACAGCGGTCGGATTGATTTTGATGGATTTCAGTTCTTTTTTACCGCTGACAACAACGGTTACGGCACCGCCGCCGACAGACGTTTCTACAGTACGGCTTTTCAGATCCTCCTGCATTTTCGCCATATCAGCCTGCATTTTCTGTACCTTTTTCATCATTGCCTGCATATTACCCATGCCACCTGGAAACATAATTAAATTCCTCCTTGATATTTACATATATTGATATTATATATTCTCAGAAACATAAGCCAAGACCTGCTAGTCTCAATTTAGTTTCATTGGTCAGATATATCTGTTACGCTGCCTCCCAAAGCATTAAAGGCCTTGCGCAGGTTTTCCGGCAGCTGCGCTGCCTGCAGATTTTGCGTTTCGCTTTCGGGCGATTGCTGCACCTCCTGCTGCTTTACAGGCTTTTGCGGCAGCTTAGCCTTGCCCTCAATCACAGCCTCCAGCCTGATTTCACGTCTTGCCAGACGCAGCAGGATCTCCTCGAAGGCTTTGCGATAATCATCCTTGTTCATCCTGTCCGCAAGGAACGGTGCCTTGAAGCAACCTGCAGAATGTTGTTGGCAAAGCTGAAGACTCTGCCGTTCTTAGCGCAGGATACCATAGAATTCTTCTTTTCGGCCTTCATAATCTCCAAAGCCTGCTTCCAGAAATCCTCACCGGCTGCAAAATCACCGGCATATTCCTCTGTCTGCTGCACTCTGGCACTTTTAGGCTTAGGTGCGGCGTTCACCGCCGCAGCAAGAGTATCGGCAGCAGGCTGCGTTGCGCTTTAACTGCAGGCTTCTTAGCCGGAGCAGCTTTTGCTGCCTGCACCTGTTCTGCCGCAGGAGCTTGCTGTGCAATCGGCTGCTGTGCTGCCGGTGCGGCATATTCCTGTACGATTGGCTGCTGCACTGCCACAGCAGGCGCAGACTGAGCGTTAACCGGAGTCTGTTGATAAACAGGCATCACACCGCCTGCCATCTGACGCTCCAGCTGTTCAATTCTTGCCGATAAAGCAGCCAAAGTGCTGCCCTCTACACGGCACAAATCAAGCAGGCACAACTCTGCCGTAATGCGCGGACGCATAGAACCGCGCAGCTCCTGAATAGCGCTGTGCAGTCTTTCCTCCGCCGCCAGCAGACGATCACGTCCGAATAACGGTGCCAGCTCAGCCAACGCTTCTTTAGCATCCGTCAGATAAATTTCCTCATAGTCAGGAACTGCCAGATAAAGTACCAATGCCCGCAAATACTCAATAAGCTCTGTAAGCACCTGCTTGACATCCTTACCTTGTTCCAGCAGCAGATTCAACGTAGCCAGCGCCTGCGGCAGCTGCCTGCGGCCTATTGCTTCCGTCAGCTCGTGCAGCGCTTCACGCCCTACGATGCCCAGTACCTCGCGCACGGTTGCCACCGTAACACGCTTGGCCATGACACCGCACTGGTCCAGCAGGCTCAGAGCATCACGCATGCCGCCCTCAGCCTGAATAGCTATTAAGCGCAACGCACCCGCATCCGCCTCAATACCGCTTCCTGCCGCTACCATAGCCAGATGCTCCGCAATCTCGTCTACCGTCACCCTGCGGAATTCAAAGCGCTGACAGCGCGACTGAATCGTTGCAGGCACCTTCTGCGGGTCCGTCGTCGCCAGAATAAATACAGCGTGTGCCGGCGGCTCCTCCAAGGTTTTCAGCAAAGCATTGAAAGCGCCGGTAGAAAGCATGTGCACCTCATCGATAATATAAACCTTGTAACGGCTTTCGGCAGGTGTAAAGGCTACCTGCTCGCGCAGGTCACGGATATTATCTACGCTGGTGTTGGACGCAGCGTCAATTTCAATTACATCCAGAGAGGTTCCCTGCACAATGCGCTGACAGTTGCCGCATTGGCCGCAGGCTCGGCAGTCGGCCCCTGCTCGCAATTCAGGGCCTTGGCCAGAATACGCGCCATACTGGTCTTACCGGTGCCGCGTGGACCGGAAAACAAATAGGCGTGAGCAATTTTACCGCTTGCCAAAGCATTTTTCAAGGTTGTTTTCACAGCCTTTTGTCCCACAAGAGCGTCAAAATCCTGCGGACGCCACTGGCGGTATAATGCTACATAAGCCATCACTGCACCTCCCCGGAATTTATTACATACATAATTATTATACTCAAATAGCCTGAAATGTAAATTGAAGTTTTGTAGTCCCAAAATCCCGTTGAAATAAATATTTTACTAATACACTAAAGTATTATATAATATCTTCAGCAATTTAAAAAGGGAGGCTACAGTCATGGCTATACCCGAAATTGATAAAGATTTCCTGCGCAGGCAGCTGCCGGAATTTTCCGGGCAGACTGCGACTATCATAACGAGAAAATCGGCAAAATTGCTACAAGGAGTTTTCCGGTTACTTCGGCAGCTTCGCCCAGCGCGACGGCAAAAGCAATATGCTGCGCCTGCGCTGCAGCGCCGGACGCATCACTGCGGAAAAGCTGGCTTCATAGCGAGATGATCCGCAAATATAACATCAGCCGCATTCACTTCACAACCGGGCAGACTATACAGCTGCATGATCTCAGCGCCGAGGCTGCCGCTGAAATTTTGGAGCAATGCCTGGATGCGGACATTATTCCCTTCGGCTGTGGCGGTGACTATCCCGGTAACGTGCTCTGCTCACCCTTAAGCGGTGTGGAGCGCGAGGAATATTTCGACGTACTGCCTTATGCCGAAGCAGCAGCGCAATATCTTGTCGCTGCCATTCCCGACGGCAAGCTGCCACGCAAATTTAAAACCGGCTTTTCCAATTCCCCGCAAAATCTTACGCACGCTACCATGCGCGATTTAGCTTCGCCGCCCGTCCCGACGGTCGCTTCGATGTCTACAGCGCCGGCGGTCTGGGACCTGCTCCCTACATCGGTATAAAAATAGCCGAGGCTGTTGCTCCCGAAAAAATCTTGTATCATATCAAAGCAATGCTCGCCACCTTCCGCGAATGCGGCACCTATACGAAAAGATCCAAATCACGCACCCGTTATCTGCCTGAGCTTTTGGGAGGCAAAGCCGCTTACAAAGCAGCCTACAGCGAACGCCTCCTGCAGGCACTGCAGGAAGGCGGTCTTGATTTGCAGCCTGAGGCAACAAAAATCACCAAGCGCAACTTCAAGCTCATCACCGGCTTCCGCATTACCTCACAGAAGCAGCCCGGTCTTACGCCGTAAATTATCATCCACAGGCAGGACTGCCCAAAATTGAAAGCTTCCTCGCTCTGGCGGATTATCTGCAGAACGTTAAAGCCGCCGAGCTGCGTCTTGCACCCGACCAAAGCGTCTATATTATCAACCTCACTGCTCCCGAAGCAGCAAAGGTAATGTCGCTCACGCCTGACACAGCCTATAATGCCTTCACAAGCAGCGTGGCCTGCATCGGCTCCACCGTCTGCCAGATGGGCATGGGAGATTCCCAAAGCCTGCTGACAAGCTGCTTCGAAGAAATGGCTACGCAGTACGCCGCCAGTGATGCTCTGCCGCAGATTTATATTTCCGGCTGTCCTTCCAGCTGCGGCACCCACCAAATAGGCGAACTCGGCTTCCGCGGTACAGTTAAGGTCATCAAGGTACAGCACACCCAGCCTTCACTATGTACATCAACGGCTGCTCACTCCAGGGCAGCGAACACCTAGGAGAAGAAGCAGGCACACTGCTCGCCGAAGATATCCCCTTCGTGCTTTTGGAAATCGGCAAGCATATCGCCCAAAGCGGTCTGGACTTTGCCGCCTGGCAGGCAGCAAATCCTCAAGCCATCGCCACTATCATTGCTCCCTATATGAAAAAAATCGAGCTGCTCAGCAAATAAGCGCAGCACAAAAAAATCCGTCGCACATGCGACGGATTTTCTTCGTTTATTTCCCTGTAGGACCGCAAAGACGGGCTTCCCCACGGCACATGAAGTATCCGCTTAAGGCTGCTTCCTTCCGGACCTGACCTGGTTCACAGGCTCCCATTGCGCAGGACCCGGCTCTACGATCCTACAGAGAAACAAGCTATATGATTTTATTAAAAAAGCCGCTCAGTGCGGCAGATTTTTAAGTGGCGGAGAGAGAGGGATTCGAACCCTCGGTACGGTTTCCCGTACACACGCTTTCCAGGCGTGCACCTTCAACCACTCGGTCATCTCTCCAAGGTTGAAAACTTTAAACTATTTTCAATTTGCCAGCACAATACGTACCCGCAGTCAACATAACTGCAAGTAGTATTATACTGGCATTTTTAATGAAAGTCAAGCGTTTTTGTAAAATTTTTATAAAATCATCAAAAATTCTTCTGCGGCAGTTTAGGAGAAGGTATCCTCCTCATCACTGTCTTCAGCCGGCAGCAGCATTACCGCACAATCAGAATTCAGAACCACGTTTTCCGAGGTGCTGCCCAAGTCATCACCGTTAGTCATATCGGCACCGGTTTTAGTCATCATAATCAGACGGACATTGTCGCGCTCACAGATAGCGGCAATTTTTTGGAGGCTACGCCATGTGCAATACGATAATCGGCTTCAATACCGAAAATTTTCATTTCGTCTACCAGCTCTTGCAAAAACATTTTGGCACTGCCGTATTTTTCTTTGTAATCATGCTTGTTTCTGCTATGCTCAACAACATGCACAAACAATACCTTACCTACATATTCACGCAGGCTGCGGATAACGTTCAGCGCTTCTAAGGATTTACGGGAAAAATCGGTCGGTATCAGCACAGTATCCAGCAGATTTTCTGTAACCTCATCTTCTTCATCCTTATTAATCAGCAGGGGAATCATTGTAGCCCGTGCCAGCTCATAGGTAGTGCTGCCCATCAGCGCACGCTTCAAAAAGCCCTTGCGGTGAGATGCTACCAGCATCAGGTCAGCGTCGTTTTCTTCCGCCAGCCTGCTTAAGGTTTCACATGGCTCGCCTGCCGGGGTTACAATGGAAATTTCTTCATAGCCTGCCTGCTCTATATCATTTTTATACCCATCCAATCGGCTGCGTGCTTTTTTAAAGCTGCTACCGTCAGGGTCGGCATCATCGTCATCATCAAAGACGTGAGCCAAAACCACTTCCGTTTCCGTATCGGGGCATAAGCAAAACAGACACTCGGTCAATTTATCAGCCTGCGGGGACAGATCTGTGGCCAACAGGACCTTGGTGAATGTACTCATCTAATTGCTCCTTTAAAAAATATGTAATATATGGATAGTTCGCCATGAATCCCGAAATTCCTGCCTGAGTAAAAACAGCCTGCCTAAAAATACTGCCGCAGCAAAAGTAAAAAGCAAAGCCCTTAAATGACTTTGCTTTTTGTTTCAGTCACGCGCCTTTTTCAGGAGTCTTGCCAGCTCCATAACATTTTCCAAAGTTATATCACTGCTGTTATCAGCTTCCTTTTCCCATTCGATATCCACAAAAAAAGAACTGATAGGACATTCCAAAATCTGATGCAGCTTAATCAGATTGGGGATTGTCAAACCCGCGCGTCCGTTTTCGATGTTGCTTAAATGCGTCTGAGTTACCCCCAACTCTTTCGCCAATTCTGTCTGAGATACCTTAGCGGAAATGCGCTGCATTTTTACACGCTTGCCTATCAGGCGATTGTATTCCTCTGTCATTATTCATCATTCATTTCCTTCTTTCCTAATATATATTCATTATTCCTAATTAATTTATATAGACAGCATTATAACATATGCGTATTTTACAAGCAATAGTTTTTTAATTTTCCGCAATTTATTTAACTCTGCCTCTATCAAGTTGGCAACATTTATAATGTAGGCGAGGAATATTGTAAATAAAAAAAAGCGACGCACTCTTGCATATAAGAGTACGTCGGAAGATATATTAAAATTATTCAGCAGTGCTCAAAAAGAATCAGGCACGGATAAGCTTGCCAGGATTCAGGATATTGTTCGGGTCCATAGCTCGTTTAATAGTCTTCATGATAGACATTTCTACCGGATCGCAATAAGCTGCCAGTGCGTCAATCTTTTTCGCACCGATGCCATGCTCGCCGGAAAGACGGCCGCCAAGACTGTAAACATATGCGTAGCAGATTTTGTGGAACTCTGCGAGCTGTTTTTCCCATTCTTCGTCGGTCATATCCATCTTCAGGCAGTTGAAATGCAGATTGCCGTCACCGGCGTGAGCCAGGCACATGCATTCGAAATCAAATTGTTTGGAAACCTCCATCAGGTGGTTCAGGCAAACAGCGATTTTGTCGATAGGTACAACAAGGTCATCAGAGGTAGAAACCTTGCTCAAAGCCTTGGAGCCTTCCAGACAGCTGCGGCGTACCTTCCATACGCGCTCGTCTGCTTCACAACGTCGGTTGCACCGCAGGCAGTACAGATTTCGTCAAGCTGCTCCATCTTCATATCCAGCTCGTCCTCGTTAAAGGTTTCCACGGTAACAATAACGTAGCTGCCATCCTCGTAATGCGGCAGACGCTGTTCTGCATAATCGCTGGCAGCACGTACAAAGCCGTTGTCCATAAATTCAACACTTGTCGGATTCAAGCCGGCCTTAACCAGCGCAGGCACCAGTCGACAGCCTTCTGTACCTCAGTGAAAACTGCAAGGATATCCAGACGATACGGAGCCAGCGGCAGCAGCTTCAGAGTTGCTTGGTGATGATACCCAGAGTACCCTCGCTGCCCATTACCAATTGGTCGAGGCAGTAGCCGGTGCTGCATTTTTTCAGGCGGTTGCCCAACTCAGCGATTTCGCCGGTCGGAGTAACAACCTCGATAGAATAAACCTGATGACGGGTGGTACCGTAGCGTACAGCCTTGTTGCCGCCGGCGTTGGTTGCAATGTTGCCGCCGATCATGCAGCTGTCTGCACTGCAGGGGTCACCGGCATACAGCAGACCTGCTTCGTTAGCCTTAGCCTGAATATCGGAGGTCAGCGCACCTGCTTCAACCTCCATATACATAGCATCGGTATCGAGCTTAATAATTTTATTCATGCGCTCCATCAGCAATACAATGCCGCCGAAAACAGGAATCGCACCGCAGGATACGCTTGTACCTGCACTGCGCGGAGTTACAGGTACAAGATATTTATTGGCGATTTTCATAACAGCAGCTACCTCTTCGGTGCTGCCCGGTGCTACAACTACCTCCGGCAGATGGTGGTAATGAGCGTCCGGCTCTTCGTCGGTTTTGTAACGCTCCAGAGTTTCGGCATCATTTTTTACATGCTCTGCGCCGACTGCTTTACGCAGCTCCTCCAGAACTTCTTCTGTTACGGGTTTGTAATTTGTCATACTAAAATCTCTCCTTTGCTACTTAGCTACAATGCTACATATTTTAGTTTTACAGCAGACCATTGAGATAGTCTTATAAATTAAAAACCTTGCCTGGATTCAGGATATTATTGGGATCCCAGGCTTTTTTAATTTTTCTCATCAGCTCCAGCTCACCGCCAGGAGTAAAGCGCTCCAGGAAGTGTGCCTTCTTGCTGCCAATGCCATGCTCACCGGAAAGACGTCCGCCATGCGCATAAGCATATGTATAAACCTCTTCCGTAAAGCGGCTTAATTCAGATTCCCACTCCTCATCGGACAAATCCAGCTTACACAGCACGATATGCAGGTTGCCGTCACCGATATGCGCGTTGATACGCAACGGGAAGGGATATTTTGCCACAGTTTTAATGATGTACTGAATCATATCGCTCATTTCATCAACCGGCACAACAACGTCATCCGTTGTGCACACCTTGCTGATAAGGCTCACAGATTCCAGACAGTTGCGGCGCATCGACCAGATACGCTCATCAGCCTCCAGAACATCCACAGCGCCTGCTGCCTCGCAGATATCGCTGGCCTGCTCCATTTTCATGTCCAGCTCATCTTCATTGAAGGTTTCTATCGTAATGATAACGTAAATACCGTCTTCAATATGCGGCGCACCGGGGAACTCAAGATATTCCGATGTTGTCCGCACATTAGGGTTATCCATATATTCGATGCTTGTCGGGTCAATACCTGCTTTCACAAGCTGCGGTACAACGCCGATTGCCGCCATCTGGTCATGGAAAATCGCCAGCATATCTATTTTATACGGAGGCAATGGCTGCAGCTTCAGCGTCACCTGTGTAATAATACCCAGCGTACCCTCGCTGCCGATAACAAGCTGTTCCATGCAGTAGCCTGTACTGCACTTTTTCAGCGGCGAGCCCAGGTCAACAATGTCGCCGTAGGGCGTAACAATCTGCACAGCGTAGACCTGATTGCGCGTTACACCGTAGCGCACAGCCTTGATGCCGCCGGCATTCGTCGCCAGGTTACCGCCAATCTGGCAGCTGTCGCTGCTCGACGGGTCACCTGCATAAAGCAGATTCTCCGCCTTCGCCGCTGCCTGGATATCCAGCGTACGCACACCGGCCTGTGCTACCATGTACAAGCCTTCCTTATTCAGCTCGATAATTTTGTTTAGGCGTCCATTAAAAGCACTACGCCGCCCTTGTCGGCAATAGCGCCGTCAACGATGCCTGTACCGCCGCCGCGCACGGTCAGCGGGATGAGATACTTGTTGCACAGCTCACTACGCCGGCAATTTCTTCGGCGTTTGCCGGAATTACCACTACATCCGGCAGATGGAAGCAGCGTTCGTCCGCCTCCTCGTCCGTCTTATAGCGGTCGAGCGTGTCAGCATCGGTTTTGACATATTTTTCGCCCAACAGCTTTTAATTCATCAATAAATTCAGGAGTTACAGAATTGTAATTGCTCATAATATATCTCTTTTTCTAATTTTCATAAAGAGTGCAGAGAAGTATCAGATGCGAGGGAGGGCGACGACGGCGTACTTCCACGTACTCCTAGGAGCCATCCCGACGCAGATGGTGCTTTATATGCGCTCTTGCTTATGCGTTAAATACCTTACCAGGATTCAAAATCAAATTCGGATCCCAAGCCAGCTTAATCCTGCGCATCAGCTCCAGCTCACCGGCAGGCGTAAACTCTTCCATATAAGCCAGCTTCTTGGCACCGATACCGTGCTCACCGGCTAAGCGGCCGCCCTGAGCGTAAGCATAGGCATAAACCTCTTCGTGGAAGTCATGCACGATTTTTCCCAGGTTGCATCATCCAAATCGCATTTGCAGAGAACGATATGCAGATTACCGTCACCGATATGCGCGTTGATTTTTACCGGAATTGGGAAGGGATACTTGCTGCCGATATGCATAATTTCTTTAATGGTCGGCGCAATGCGGTCTACAGGCACAACAACATCGTCGGTCAGGGAAACCTTGCTTACAAGGCTGATAGATTCCTGCAGTTGCGGCGCATTGCCCAGATACGGTCATCCGCTTCCAGAACTTCAACGGCACCTGCTGCCTCGCACATCGTCAAGCTGCTCCATCTTCATGTCCAGCTCATCCTCGCTGAAGGTTTCTACCGTAATGATAACGTAAATACCGTCCTCATAATGCGGTGCGCCCTTAAATTCAATATAATCGGCGCAGGCACGCACATAGGAATTATCCATATATTCCATGCTCGTCGGGTTCAGACCAGCCTGCATAATCTTCGGCACTACGTCAAGAGCCTTTAACGGGTCATCAAAACTGCCAGCAGGTCAAAGCGATACGGAGGCATCGGCTGCAGCTTCAAAGTTACCTTGGTGATAATGCAAGGTACCTTCACTGCCCATTACCAGCTGCTCCATGCAATAGCCTGTGCTGCATTTTTTCAAACGGCTGCCAACCTCCACGATTTCGCCGGTCGGTGTAACCATCTCCAGGCTGTAAACCTGATTACGGGTAACGCCATAGCGTACAGCCTTGCTGCCGCCGGCATTTGTTGCCAGATTGCCGCCGATCAGGCAGCTTTCGGCGCTGCAGGGGTCACCTGCGTAAAGATAGCCTGCTTCGTTGGCCATCTTCTGAATATCAACTGTACGCACGCCGGCTTCGGCGACAACGTACATCGCTTCGGTATTCATCTCGATAATTTTATTCAAGCGCTCCATGAGCAGTACAATACCGCCGCAGACAGCAATCGCGCCATCGGCAAGCTGGTACCGCCGCTGCGGACAGTCAGCGGCACATTGTACTTATTGCACAGCTTCACAACTGCGGCAATTTCTTCGGCATTGGCAGGACGCACAACAGCCTCAGGCACACGGAAACGGCGCGGATCATATTCCTCGTCGGTTTTATATTGCTCCAGCTTTTCAGGCTCGGTAAAAACATTGGCGTCACCTACTACGGCGCGCACATCCGCTAAAAACGGTTCCGATACGGAATTATACTCTTTCATCATATTCCCTCATTTCTAAATTACATATAGACATCTGTGCGAAAGACAGCAGATGTTACTTATCTAACTTTATATTATATTACAAATCGCGCTGTTTGTCTGTAAATTATGTATGAGAAATCAACATAAAAGTTTTTCTTGCAGAGAAATAGGTTTCGCTATATATTGTATACTTCCCAGCACCTATTGCCAAGCAATATAAAAAAGGTTAAGATATAGATAATGAAGCTGCCTTTGCCGCGCCTTAACGCAAGGGCAAAATAAATTTACAGCTATAGGAGAGAGGTCTTATGCAAGCTTTATTTGATGCAGTTAACGCAATCTGCGCCAAAATCCAGATTGTTTCCAACTGGTTCTGGGATTTCCCCTGCAATCTCGACTGGTACGGTTCTATCCCCATTCTGGGAAATTTTAGTCTGGCAATTATTTTATTAGTCGGTACAGGTATTTACTTCACCTTCCGCCTGCACTTTGTACAGGTACACAACTTTATCTTCGCTGTGAAGGTGCTGATGCAGCGCAACCATACGCGCAACGGTATTTCCTCACTCACAGCCTTTTTGCTTTCCACCGCTATGCGTGTCGGTCCCGGCAATATCTTGGGTGTAACCGGTGCGATTTCCATCGGCGGCCCGGGCGCGCTGTTCTGGATGTGGGTTTCCGCCTTCTTCGGCATGGCAACGTCCTTTGCAGAATCCACGCTTTCGCAGATTTGCAAGGAAAAGCGCGATAACGAATATGTCGGCGGCCTGCCCTTTTACGCACGCAAATTGTTGAATGATTCTGCCGCTGCCGGCGTTGCGCTCAGCATGCTGTACATTGTTTATGCGCTGCTGTGCTTCCCAGCACAGGGCTTCAACACTATTTCCGCTGTTGGTGCCATCGCCGGCAAAATCTCCGGCGTGAACATTCCCACCAACTCTTCGCTTCTTCTACTTTATAATATTTTGATAATTCTTGCAAATCTTTTGCAAGCATAGATGTTGAAGAATTCATATAAATGACTGTTTGTACTTTCCCAAGTCTTAAAGTATCCTTTAATTCATTAGAAATCCCATTGACTCCTTGAATAATCACTGTATCATACACTTTC
>ENA-OQCS01001431-OQCS01001431.1-human-gut-metagenome-genome-assembly--contig:-NODE-1431-length-12316-cov-10.494462_pt1 | contig 12316 bp, 18 predicted proteins | sample MGYA00242757_ERZ504575 | MGnify/ENA primary metagenome ERZ504575 (study PRJEB26092, sample SAMD00036297) | human gut metagenome | host: Homo sapiens | study: EMG produced TPA metagenomics assembly of...
AATTTATCAAATACAAGGGGCGTTCCTACTGCTGGGTAGAGATTTCACAGGAGGGGCAAATTCTTCTTACGAAGAAAATGATGGATTTTTTGAAGGTGAGACCCGGAATGGAGCTGCTCTCTATCCGTAGTAGCGACATCGCGTTTACGATGGGAGCTAAAGGACCGCTATTGGAAAAAGCAGAAAACTATGATGGTGAAATTCCGCTTTTTTAAGTGTAACAATTTGAATTTGTGGAGGATAACTATTGTGGATAAAACAGTTATTTATATACATGGAAAAGGTGGTAATGCTGAAGAAGCTATTCATTACAAACCGCTCTTTAGTAATTGTGATGTGATTGGTCTCGACTATACTGCACAGTTTCCATGGGAAGCAAAAGAAGAATTTCCATTACTCTTTAATTCAATTTATAGAAACTACAAGACTGTTGAAGTAATTGCCAATAGCATTGGAGCGTATTTTGCTATCAATGCCTTATCAAATCAGCAAATAGAGAAAGCATATTTTATTTCGCCCGTTGTAGATATGGAAAGGCTTATTGCTGATATGATGATTTGGGCAAATGTTACAGAGGATGAACTCAAAGAGAAAAAAGAAATTCAGACAACCTTTGGAGAGACTCTTTCATGGGATTATCTTTGCTATGCAAGAGAAAATCCTATTATATGGGAAATCCCAACGCACATTTTGTATGGTGAAAAAGATAATCTTACCGCTTATGGAACGATATTTGAATTTGTACAGAGGACTAATTCAACATTTTCTATTATGAAAAATGGAGAGCATTGGTTTCATACGGATGAACAAATGAAATTTCTTGATGAATGGATAATAAAATCTTCCAAATAAATTCCAGCTTGCAGGGAAGTTGGTTATCACGGAGATGAAGAGAAATGGATGAGAGGAAAGCGTATTGGTTTGAACAGCCATATATGCCGCGGATGAAAAATATTGCGGTGGCTCCTGTTATTCTGGAAGATGGAAGGCTGTCCTTCTGTGTTCCGGGGGATGATGGTCCTCCGTGGTCAGGGGTGTGGAACCTGACAGGAAAGGTTGTTCTGGACGGGGATGATTATTTTGAGTTCCAGTGTGATGATGAAGTGATGCACAGACGAGGCGGAACATACAAGTTTTGTGCATTGGATATTGCTACATTCAGACGGGAAACCTGCCGGTAGATATCACAGGGAGAAGAAATTGCAGACTGCTGTAAAACAACAGAAGAACTGCATGAATGGTACCTGAAACACTGGACTTACAACAGATAGGATGATTATATTTACGAAGGCATCAGTCACCTGGTTGGCTGGTGCCTTTTTCGTGGGGAAATGGAGGTGGCGGGATGTATCCGGTGTCGGATGGGTTTCTGAGGGCTGTGAAGAGCAATACAAGAAAATATTACTGGACGGGTACGATCGTTACCAAAGGCGGAATGACGTATGAGTCGGGGCGAAGGAGATTGTGAAGGGTTCCGGATATATTTCCAGGCAGTGCTGCGGGAGTACGGAGATTGAACTGGGGACGGTGTATGCGGCGGAGATGGGGATCACACTTCTGAGTGATATTGACAGGTATACGCTGGAGGATGCACTGGTGACGCTGGTGTTTCATCTGGTGCTGGCGGATGGTTCGGTGGAAGATGTGCCGATGGGAGTTTTTGAGGTCAGTGAGGCGAACGTCTGGCGAAGTGCCTGGAACTGAAGGCGTATGATTTTATGCTGCGGTTTGATAAGAGTTTCAACGGATTTGAGACTGTGGGGACTGCTTATGATTTTATTACTTTGTGCTGTAAGCGGTGTAAAGTGGAGTTTGCGAATAAGAGGGCGGAGATTGATGCCATGCCGAATGGCGGGGTGACGCTTTCTGTTTATACTGAAAATGATATTGAGACCTGCCGGGACGTGCTGTTTTATGTGGCACAGGTTCTGGGAGGTTTCTTTATTATCAACAGGGAGGGAAAACTGGAACTGAGAAAGTACGGGAAGGATCCTGTGATGAAGGTGGAGCAGAGACACCGTTTTTCTTCCAGTTTTTCGGATTTTATTACCAGATACACGGCAGTGAGTTCCACCAACAAGCAGACGCAGATTGCAGAGTATTATGCTCTGGATCCGGATAACGGGCTGACCATGAATCTGGGTGTGAACCCACTTCTGCAGTTTGGACTGGCAGAGACCAGAGAGATGTTGTGCAGGAATATATTGACGGATCTGTCAGTGATCAACTATGTACCTTTTGATTCGGATACAATCGGGAACCCTGCCCTGGATCCGGGGGATGTGCTGACATTTGCAGGAGGACAGGCGGATGAGGGACAGATCACCTGCATCACTTCCATCAGACAGAAGATCGGGGGAAAGCAGAGCCTGAAATGTGTGGGGAAGAACCCGAGGCTGGCTCAGGCAAAGTCAAGAAATGACAAGAATATTTCGGGACTGCTGAATCAGATTGAAGACAATGCGAAGACCGGGAAGATCGGGATCCATATGTTTACCAATGCTTCCGCGCATGAGATCGGGCAGACGAAGGTGAAGCTGATCAGTATCCAGTTTGCTTCTTCTGAGGAAAACCATATGCAGTTTTTTGCACAGGTTGTTGTGGATGTGGCTGCGGATCCGGTGGAACGGTCTGCGGAGGCTTCCGGGACTGTGGTGATTCCATTTCCGGGCGGAAGCGGCAGTGGAACTGGAAGTGGTACGGGTGGTTCTGATGGAACCGGGGAGACATCGGATGCAGGAAGTTCTGAAAATGATGCGGCAGGGAATGAAGTTGGAAATACTTCCGGGGATGAGAATACAGGGAGTACGGATGATGTCGCTGGTGGCTCGGATTCCGGATCCGGAACCGGGAGTGGTTCGGAGGTTTCTGTGGATGTGAGCCTGCCGGTGAAGTGGCAGGAAGACGGACAGGCGGTCTGCCATGTGGTCTTTGAATTTAATAACGAGGAGATCGTGGAGCATTGTCCGGTGGAGACCTGGCATTCAGGGAAACATATTTTGTCGCTGTATTATCCCATTGAGAAGATTGTTGCCAATTATACGAATACATTCAATGTGTATCTCTGGATGGAGAATGGCAGCGGGACCGTTGATGTGGGAGACTGCATTGCCTCTGTCAGCGGACAGGCAATGGCGGCAGGGGAAGCCTAGGACGGAAAGCTTGAGGTGGAAGATTATACCACGAGATTTGCCATTGGCGGAGGACTGGATGTGAATGGTTTCCGGGAATCGCTGTCCATGCAGATGAAGGAGACGGTGAACAGAGGATTTGAAGTGTATTTTGCTGAGAGAGCGGGAATCAGCGGTTTCTGCAGGCCGGTAGAATGGAGGGTGTGTGATGAAGTTGAAAGGTGAAATGGTCATTGAACTGACCGATACGAATACGGGTGCGGTGGAGACAGTTCAGGAGACGAACATGATCACGGAGGCAGTGAACAATATTCTGGGGCTGAATCCCATGGGGATTTATCTGAAAGCCAGCGGGGAGTATGACAATTCTGTTTTGTGGAACGGGACGCTGCTTCCCATCTGCCCGAACATGATCGGGGGGATCCTGCTGTTTCCGGCAGTGCTGGAAGAAAAGGCGGATCATATTTACGAGCAGGGGAAGAACCTGCCGGTGGCTTATGCTTCCAACAATGTTAATTCCGGTTCCAATGTGGCGAGGGGAAGCCTGAACCAGACGGAGAGCAAGAAGCTGGACAATGGATATAAGTTTGTGTGGGAGTTTACTCCCAGCCAGGGGAATGGAAATATTGCAGCGGTGGCACTGACCAGTGCACTGGGCGGGCAGAATGCTTTTGGCAGTGCGGCAGGGGATGCCAGCACGTTCCTGCTTCTGAAAAAGGTGGATATCGGGGATATCCCGAAGGCAAAGCAGATGACACTGTTTGAGGCAGTGGAGCTGGATTTTGAAAAGAACCTGCTGTATTCCATCACCTTTGGGACTTCCAGTGTGACCATTACGAAGATCCGGATCCCGGTGTTTAACATCGGGCTGAATGAGAAGCTGGATGATACCACGTATACCGTACTGGAGGAGCAGACACTGACAACGGAAAGCTTTACGTTCCTGGGGGATTATACAAAGTACGGGGAGTTTATGGACGGGCATGACGGATACTGGTATGGATTTTCCAATGAGCCGAATTCTTCCGGGGATGCGAAGATGGTATGGATCCGGATCTCCAAAAAGGATTATTCCTTTACGGAGGGAAGCTGGACACTGTCCAAGGCGAAGCTTTCGGAAGTGGGCACAAGGGCAAAGGACGGTTCCTATCCGGAACGGAATGTAAAATGCTGTGTGAGGAAGGGGTATCTGTATGTGCCTTCTTATGATAAGAAGGGAGTTTATAAGATCAATACTGCAAATTCAGCGGATGTGACACTGATCCCGCTGGGCTTTACTTCCAAGCTGAAATCCCTTGGGGAGGCTGGTTCCTGTGAGGTGTATATGATACTTCTCGGGGACATGATCGTGGCAGGGGATTTCCAGATCACGGCGGATGACAGGGTGATCAAGACGCAGGGGAGCGCAAGGTTTGAAGCCATGGCAACGCCTTTGTTCCAGTATAAGAACTTTGTGTTTATGTGGGGCGGCAGTTACGGGAAGGAGCACAGGTGTGCTTATCTTCTGACGCCTTATCTGGCAAGTATCAATAATCTTTCGTCAGCGGTGGTGAAGAATACGGACAAAACGATGAAGATCACGTATACGCTGACGGAGGAAATAATGTAGGTCTTTCTGCCGAAAGGCATGGAGATAGAAAACTTATTTACGGCAGTTCTCAGAAATGGGGGCTGCTTTTTTCATGGGAGGAGGATTCTGGCATGAAGGAATTTTGGAACTTTATTCAGATGGTTTTTATGGCTGTAGGCGGATGGCTGGGCTGGTTTATGGGAGGCTGTGACGGGCTTCTGTATGCCTGATCGCTTTTGTAGTGATCGATTACCTGACCGGGGTGATGTGTGCTTTTGCGGACCATACGCTTTCCAGTGAGGTGGGATTCCGGGGAATCTGCAGGAAGGTGCTGATCTTTCTGCTGGTGGGAATGGCCAATATTTTGGATGTGGCTGTGATCGGGAACGGATCCGTGCTGAGGACAGCGGTGATCTTTTTCTATATTTCCAATGAGGGTGTGAGCTTGCTGGAGAATGCAGGACATCTGGGGCTGCCGATCCCGCAGAAGATGAAAGATGTGTTGGAACAGCTGCATGACAGAGGGAAAGGAAGTGATGGGGAATGAGACTGGTTGAAAGTTTTCTGACTAAGAATCCCTGCTATACTGCAGGGAGAAAAATTACTGTAAAAGGCCTGATGCTTCACTCGGTTGGATGTCCGCAGCCGAGAGCACAGGTTTTTCTTGATTCCTGGAATCACACTTCTTTTGGAAGTGCATGTGTGCATGGTTTTATTGATGGAAATGATGGAACGGTGTATCAGGCATTGCCATGAACCACAGGGGATGGCACTGTGGCTCCGGTAGTAAGGGAAGTGGAAATAATACGCATATTGGTGTGGAGATGTGTGAGCCTGCCTGCATCCGGTACACAAGCGGATCTGGTTTTACCTGCTCCGATCTGGCGAAGGCAAGGGCATCGGCAGTGCGGACGTATGAAGTAGCGGTGGAATTGTTTGCCATGCTTTGTAAGAAGTTTGGTCTGGATCCGCTGGCAGATGGTGTGGTGATTTCCCATAGAGAGGGACACGCAAGGGGAATTGCTACAAATCATGGAGATCCGGAGCATCTGTGGAAAGGTCTGGGACTGCCTTATACGATGGATGGATTCAGGAAAGCTGTGAAGGCTGCTATGTCTGGGAAAGCTGAAGGGACGCAGGCTTCTGTGTTTCTGGGGATTTCCGATGAGAAGGCAGCGGAGCGGATTGGAGTGCTGTGTGCAGAGGATATGAAAACCAGTGGGATTCTGGCTTCGGTGTCTGCGGCGCAGTTTATTCTGGAATCGGGTTATGGCAGGACGGAACTGGCGCAGAAGGCAAATAACTGTTTTGGGATGAAGTGCGTGTTGTCTGGGAATACTTGGAATGGAAGTATCTGGGATGGAACCAATAAGTACCGGAAGAAGACGCAGGAGGATGATGGAACCGGAAAGCTGTACACGGTGACTGCGGATTTCCGGAAGTATGTCTGTGTGGAGCAGTCTATTGCGGATCATTCTGCTTATCTGCTGGGCGCAATGAATGGGAAGAAAAAGAGATATGCGGGACTGGCCGGGGAGAAGGATTACCGGAAGGCTGTCCGGATCATTAAGGATGGCGGCTATGCAACGGACAGTTTTTATGTACAGAAGATCTGTGCCATCATTGAGAAGTATGGGCTGACACGGTTTGATGGCGTGAAGGTGGAGAAAAAGGTCTGGTACCGGGTGAGAAAAGACTGGAAGGATGCTAGAAGTCAGGCAGGAGCATTTCAGGTGCTGGACAATGCAAAGAAATGTGCAGACGAGCATCCGGGATTTTCGGTGTTTGATGAGAATGGAAAGGCAGTGTACAGTTCCGTGGATAAGAAGCAGGAAGAGGTGTTTCGTCCGTATCTGGTTCGTGTGGAGATTCCGGATCTGAATATACGAAAGAAGCCGGGAACGGATCAGGAGAAGGTTGGAAAATATACGGGTGTTGGCTGTTTTACTATTGTTGCTGAGGCTGACGGTGTCGGAGCATCAAAGTGGGGGCTGCTGAAAGCATATGAGAAAGAGCGGGATGGGTGGATCTCGTTGGATTTTGTGACGAAGAATATAATAGTGAGTGATGAGGCTTTGCATTGCGGCGGTGGTCGTGGTGTGAAGCTTTTTTTTGTTAGGGCAAAGCCCTGTTTGCCATTGTGGAGTTTTTCGTTGATTCGAAAAACGGAGCTTTTGGTCGCTTTCAATATAACATCCGGAATCGAGGTATCTTTTTTTTCTGCAAAATCACGAACTTTGCTCATTTATAGATATCAGAAAAAGGAAGATACTTTGAGGAATCTTTACGAAAAGAAAAAAGAGAAGTTAATCTCATATATCTGCTTCTTGGCTAGTTTGGGATTAAAAGTAACAATCCTTTTTTCTGTTATCTTGAACTTTTTAATTTTTCCTGTTTCGGAGTCCTTGAATTTATATTCAAACTCATCTACACATTCTTTGATGCGGTACAAAAGTATTAAGCAGTTAAAAACAAAAATCCAAGAAGATATTTACTAATCTTATTGACATAGAACAAAAAATGAATATAATCATAGTTGAACAACTATTCAACTTCGATTATACGAGGTAAGTGTATGTCTAAACCGTCTTATATTTGTAATTGTGATGTGATTCATGAGGATATTGTGAATGATGTGAAATCCAAGATGCAACCCAAAGATGATTATATCCAGTTGGCATCTTTATTTAAGCTATTTGGAGATGGTACCAGAGTACAAATCTTACACGCTCTGGAACAGAGTGAGATGTGTGTATGTGATCTTGCTGTGCTACTGGGGGTAACGAAATCCGCAATCTCACACCAGTTAAAGGCATTGCGTCTTGCGAATTTGGTAAAATTCCGTAGAGAAGCGCAGATAGTTTACTACTCTCTGGCAGATGATCATGTGAAAGAGATTATTGATAAGGGATTTGAGCATCTATGGCAGAAATAATATTTTTAGCGTTATAGTTGAGCAATTGAGCAACTAAACAAATTACAAGGAGGTCATTATGAAACGAATATTTTTATTAAAAGGCTTGGACTGTCCGAACTGCTCCGCAAAAATTGAAAAAGAAGTCGGAGAATTGGATGGAGTACAATCCTCAGTTGTAAATTTGATGAAGCAGACGCTGACAATCAATGTTGCTCCAGCTGCCGCAAATACAATAGCCAGTCAGATTGAAACGATTGTCCACAGCCATGAGCCAGATGTAGAAGTTTCCGAAATTGCACAGGAATACTATATACCTGCAAAAAACAGGATACCAATACATCCTATAACAATGAGGACAAGAAGTTGACGATTCGTTTAGCGATTGGCGCAGCAATCTATGGTATTGGTATGGCATTGACAGTTTTTGCGAAAGTGCCACTGCCTGTCGAGTTAGTTTTTCTCATTGTCTCCTATATTATTCTTGGCGGGGATGTTGTATGGCAAGCTGTGAGGAATATTTCAAAGGGACGTGTGTTTGATGAACATTTCCTGATGAGCGTTTCTACGATTGGTGCTTTTGTCATTGGTGAATATCCGGAAGCAGTTGCTGTTATGCTGTTCTATCAAGTTGGTGAATTTTTCCAGTCATTGGCTGTTGAGCGTTCCAGAAAATCTATATCAGATTTAATGGATATACGTCCGGATTGTGCTACAGTCAGAAGGAACGGAGAATTGATTACCATATCTCCTGAAAGTGTTGCCATTGGCGAGATTATTATTGTAAAGCCTGGTGAAAAAATCCCATTAGACGGTGTGGTATTGGATGGAGATTCTATGCTGGATACGAGGGCTTTAACTGGAGAATCGGTTCCGAGAAGCGTTCATAAAGGAGACGAAGCACTTTCCGGTTGTATGAATCAGACGGGTGTTTTAACGATTAAGACAACGAAAGCATTTGGTGAATCTACTGCTTCAAAGATTATTGATCTTGTGGAGAATGCGTCCAGTAGAAAAGCACCAACAGAAAATTTCATTACTACATTTGCACGTTATTACACTCCTGTTGTTGTAATCTTAGCAGCTATTCTGGCAATTCTGCCACCGATCCTTCTTGGTGGAGGTTGGACAGAGTGGATTCGCAGAGGATTTGTTTTCCTTGTGGTATCTTGCCCATGTGCATTGGTCATTTCAATCCCGCTGACTTTCTTCGGAGGTATTGGTGCGGCATCTAAACGAGGTGTTCTTGTAAAAGGAAGTAATTATTTAGAGGCGCTTAATAATGTCAGCATTATTGTGTTCGATAAAACTGGAACACTTACAAAGGGTGTTTTCAATGTGACTGATATTCTGCCTGCAAATGGATTTTCAAAAGAACAGGTTCTGGAGTATGCGGTCCAGGCAGAGAGCTTTTCTAACCATCCTATTGCAAAATCCATTCTCTCTGCTTATGGAAAAGAAATTGACCAATCAGTTATCTCTGATTACAAGGAAATTTCCGGATATGGAATCAGTGCCATGGCAGGAAAGAAGAAGTTTATGCTGGCAATACGAAACTTATGGATTCAGAGCATGTGGAGTATACAGCCTGTGAAAAAGTTGGTACAAAGGTTTATGTAGCAGTAGATGGTCAATATGCTGGATGCATTTTGATAACAGATGAAGTAAAGCCGGACAGCAAAAAAGCAATTTCTGATTTGAAACATATCGGTGTGGAAAAAACAGTCATGCTTACTGGTGATGATGAAAAATCGGAAAGGCTGTTGCGGAAGAATTGCAGTTGGATGAATATTATGCACAACTGTTTCCTGATCAAAAAGTGGAAAAGGTTGAGCTTTTAGACAGTAAAAAGAGACCGGGAAGCAAATTGGCTTTTGTTGGTGATGGTATCAATGACGCTCCTGTCCTTGCTCGTGCGGATGTTGGTATCGCAATGGGTGGTCTTGGTTCAGATGCGGCCATTGAAGCTGCGGATGTGGTTCTGATGACAGATGAACCATCTAAGCTGGTGGATGCGATTGATGTGGCAAAAGCGACAAAGCAAATTGTCATGCAGAATATAGTGATTGCCCTTGGAATTAAGAGTGTGTTCCTGATCCTTGGTGCTCTGGGTATAGCTGGAATGTGGGAAGCTGTATTTGGTGATGTAGGCGTTACCATAATTGCCGTCTTGAACGCAATGAGGATTTTGAAAAAATAAGAAACGAGGTGGCAATGTGAAACGGAAATTGATTCTGTTAGCAGTTATAATTGTTTTTCTTGCAGGTTTCGGTGCACTTTTGCATTCACCGCCTTCTATGATTGATGCAGTCACAGGAGCAACACCGAAGTCAAAAAAGGCGGCTCAAGCCTCCGCACAGTTGGAAGGCTCTTATGTTCTCGGTATTAATATGATGTCAGATGGTCTCGACAACGAGAACACCCGGAATAAATTAAAAGAATTGGCACTGGACGATTCGGAAACAAATGAAACAGATCTCATGAAAACGGACATTAGTTTTCGGTTATATGTATCTGAGACGGATTATCCGCTTGTCAGTTATGCTAAGAAACTCTGTGACAGGTTGAAACAGGCCGGCTTTTTCGTAGATCTGAAAGAGTACAGTAACACAATGATGCTATCAAGAGTGGTAAGTGGAAAGTATGATGTATTCCTGGCATCGGATGATTTTATTGACGTTACAACGCTAACACAGATGGACTATATGATCATGGACAGCGAAGAAATGAGGTGAGCGGGAATTTATGAGAAAATGGAATACGATTTTGTCTGTTTTAATGCTTCTCATTTTTATGATTCATGGAATCATGGGCAGCTTTATGCTGAACGGAGTTGGAAGTAGTGCAGGGAAACTTCTTGCATGGATTGGTGTTGGTATTCTTGTTGTGCATACGGTGATTGGTGTCATCCTGACAGTTCAGAGTTTACAGACAGCGAAGCAATCAGGAAAGATGTATCTGAAACAGAACGCCATATTTTGGGCGAGACGAGCCAGTGGGATGGCAATACTGATTCTGCTGTTATTCCATATTGGCTTGTTTGGAAAGGTGCAGAATGGGACATATATTTTGTTCCCTTTTACAACGGTAAAGATGGTAACTCAGCTTTTGTTCGTAGCGGCAATCTTTGTTCATATTTTTATCAATATACGCCCATTGCTCGTATCACTAGGAATCATTAGTTATAAAGAACGAAGGAGCGATATTTATTTGATCCTTTCGGTGCTTCTTCTTTTTATAGCGGGAGCGGTTATTTTATATTATATTGGGTGGCAATATCTATGAGTAAGACAATTATTATTATAGGTGCTGGATTGGCAGGACTTTCAGCGGCTTTGCAGGCAGCGGAAAATGGATGCAATGTAAAACTGGTTTCCTCCCTTCCGTCAGAGCGGGCACAGTCTGTTATGGCGGAGGGCGGTATCAACGCAGCTTTGAATACAAAAGATGAAAACGACAGTCCCGAAGAACATTTTACAGATACAATAAAGGCAGCATGTGGTCTGGCAGATCCAAATGCAGTTTGGGGAATGACACAGGCAGCACCGGAGCTGGTGCACTGGTTGCTAAAACTTGGAGTTAAATTTAACATGAGTGGCTATGATGATGTGGATCTGCGGAATTTTGGCGGGCAGAAAAAGAAACGGACTGCTTTTGCACAGAGCGATACCGGGAAGCAGATCATGACAGCTATGATAGACGCTGTTCGCAGGAAAGAAGCATCTGGTATGGTAGAACGGTTCAGCCATCATTCTTTCCTAACACTTCGTCTGTGTGGCAATATTTGTTGTGGCTGCGTAATCAGGGATGAATACAGTCAGGAGACTGTGGAATTACCGGGGGATGCGGTTATTGTTGCCACCGGTGGTATGCACGGATTGTTTGGAAATACAACGGGTTCGCTGAGCAATACAGGAGAAGTCACCGCAGAATTGTTCCGGCTTGGTGTTCCTCTGGCAAATGGCGAGATGATCCAGTACCATCCGACAACTGTGAAATGTGGTGGAAAACGCATGCTCATCAGCGAGGCGGCCAGAGGGGAAGGTGGCAGGTTGTTTGCCATGAAAGATGGAAAACAATGGTATTTCATGGAGGAAAAATACCCGGAGCTTGGAAATCTGATGCCACGAGATATTACCGCCAGAGAGATATGGAAGGTCAGCCATGAATCAGAGGTATTTCTTGACATGATGGAAATATCGGAGGAGATTATTTCAAATAAGCTATCTGGTCTGGCAGACGATTGTATGACCTATCTGCATAAAGATATACGAAAGGAACCGGTGTCTGTTTTACCGGGAATTCACTATTTTATGGGAGGCATTCTGGTGGATGAGCAGCACAGAACGCCGATTCAGAATCTTTACGCTGCCGGAGAATGCTGTGCCCAATATCATGGTGCCAACCGTCTTGGTGGAAATTCTCTGTTAGGAGCGTTATACGGAGGACGTGTTGCGGCAAAATCAGCATGTGAACAGGCAGATGTAGTAGATCTATCTTGTGCGACACAGATAGATTTTCCACCAACGTCTCAAATTTCAGAAATAAAGCAATTAAACAAAGTGATGCAGGATACTATGGGCGTTGTCAGAAATGAGAATACGTTGTTAAATGGGATTCAAACGGTACAAGCGCTGACAGGAAATCTTCCATTGCTTGGCATGGCAGTTCTAAAGAGTGCTCTTGCAAGAAAAGAAAGCC
>ENA-OQCS01001432-OQCS01001432.1-human-gut-metagenome-genome-assembly--contig:-NODE-1432-length-12316-cov-4.369103_pt1 | contig 12316 bp, 18 predicted proteins | sample MGYA00242757_ERZ504575 | MGnify/ENA primary metagenome ERZ504575 (study PRJEB26092, sample SAMD00036297) | human gut metagenome | host: Homo sapiens | study: EMG produced TPA metagenomics assembly of...
GAGCTATACGATAAGCCTTATATCCGGCTTCCGTAGGAGTTATACCGCACACATATTGCGACAGGATAGTAAGACCGCCGCCACTCCAGGCATGATTGGTAGTACACCGGGGAATCCATTAGGACCAATCCCCCATCCTTCATAAAGGGTCGTGTGTTCAGAATCGTTCACCATTTCAGCAAAACGCCGTTTCATACGCTCCATCCCATAATAATTTTCCCCCATTCTAAAAAGAGCTTCTATGACATACTTTTCCATATAAGGACTGGCATGTTCATTCTGCTTCAATACTTTAATCAATGCAGGATATTTTTCTTTATCTGCTAAGCCAGACACGATGGCTAAAGCTTGTACCCGGTCATCTGTCTTTAGCCTATAATCAGGATGACGGTAAGCTTTTCCATTCCAAAATGCGGCGTTAAATGCCTTTTTCAGTGCTTTCATCTCTTGGAGTATAGCATCTGCTTCTGCATTCATTCCCAAAGCGGTAGCCATGTGTTGCTGCCCTTTTAGAGCAATATAGTACCAAGCATTAAAGAGCGCTTTGATATCAATATTTTTTCCCCAATCACCCCAAGTCCATTCTCCGGCTCTGAAGGTGATGGTACCATCGTTATTCTTCTGCCAAATATCCAAGTATTTTTGTATTTTGGGATATAGATCTCTAATGGTTTTTAAGGTCTCCTGTATTCAAATAATAATTCCAAAAACCAAAGTAACCGATAGACGCCAACATTTGACCGGGAAGTTCAGTGTGATAGTTGGACGAAGGGATAGGAGCGAAGATTTCTCCTGTAGACGCTGCCACCCCATGAGTTCATACATCCCTTTTTTCATGAGCAGATGGCTGCTCACCGACAATGCATAGAAGCTTCTCCTGATTCGTTCACTTCATCACCCCACCATTGAGCCCGCTCTCTGTCAGGACAATCCATATAAGTATCACGCATGGTAATATAAAGTGTGCGTTGTGATTTCTCCCACATTTTATTCAAGAAAGGATCGTTACAGCGAAAGTATCCTTCGAATTCTGTGTTATATCCTGTCTCTCTGAACTGTACTTTGGTAAGGTTTATTCCTTTGGGATAAATGTAATATACTTCTCACCGTTCATCCAACCTTTATTTTCATACGACTGCTTTCCTTTTTTGGTCAGATATTCTGCTCTGACATTATATGCGCTTCCTCCTTGATAGTGGCTTGTAAATATAGTAACGACTGAATGGGCTTTCTCTGCTTCCAACTCCATGTAAGGCATAATTTGAGCATTGTAAGGAAGCTGACAAACTAAAGTATCATTTATTGTACCGCTGTGAACAGTTTGTGAGACGTAATTCTTCAAACCAAAATCTTTCCAAAGCGGAATGATACGATGATGCAGTTTATTCCATGGTGCATCGCCTTCCTTTCCAACACACGTGCTTTGGCCCAATATTGGCATGCTGCGTTTTCACCTTTTTTCCCAATTGTCCATAGCGAGTTCTGCATTAAATCCGATACTTGATTCAGGTAAACGGAAATTAGGATACGGCGCCAATGGGGTATAATAAGCAGGGTGCATGGCGGCTTTCCACGAGTCATCACTCTGCAAGGTGAGCTCAGCAGTTTGGCAATCGAACAAGAAAGCGCCTTGACCACTGGGATTATATGAAAATCCTTCTTTGCCAAAATACCATACTAACGCAGATATAAGATTATGTCCTTGCTTGAGGTGTGGGGCTATATCCACTTCATCATAATAGGTGTCATTGGGATTAGGACCACGTTTTACGGCACCTTCCAAGACAACCAGTTTGCGTTAATCCAAAGCCAATATTTGCTGTCTGCTGCAATACGAGTTAAAGCTTTGGCAGGAACAGCATTTATATTAAATTCCTTTTGAAAGCATATCCAAGAATTTGTCGCATTTTGATTCTCAAAGCAGTAATCCATTGTGGAACAGACACCGCAGACAACTGTAGGGAAACAACACATAGGATGACTAGAGTTAAGAAATATTTTTTCATGATATAGAAATGAGCTATACGGTTTATAGAAGACATGAACTATCTATCTTCTATTTATTATTCTATTTTTTATTATAGGGCTAGGGAGCTATCCCAGCTATAAATTGTGTAATTACCAAAATTTAGTTTGGCTAAGGTTTTCATTTAGTATAAGCTGTTGCTTTGGTATCGGAAAATAATAATATTTAGGTTCTTCAAATTTACGTGTGTTCGAATTACTTCAGTAGACGACTATGATATACCATGATCTTTTTCTGACAGACAAATCGCAGTTTGGGCTCCTGAACTTTCTTTCATATAATAGAATACATAATTGTTTCGTTCCGATTCAGGTATTGTATTAGCTGCTTCACTTTCAAAAATACCTACATCAGGAATTCCGTCACCTGTAAAGTCGTGTAGTCCAAATTGGTCAATTGCACCCATTAAATCACACAATATTCCAGCTATAAAAGTTCCTAAGGGCACCATAATATTGGAAGACAATGTCATGATAGAAAAAAATTGTGTTTGCTGATTTATCTCAATATTCTTTTGAAAATAACTAATCATAGGAACATTTATAAATGTTGAAGAATATCCAGAAAGTAAACAAAGAGTAATATAAATCACATAAAACAGCATAGGTTGACTTCTTAAGAATAATGAAAATATCCCTGTGGCAATCATAATTATCGATTGCGTGTAGAATGAATATAGAATACTACTTTTTCTTTTAAATAAAGTCATACTAAAACCCGCTATAATTATCCCTATACTAACTGCTGTACTAGTTAAACCAAATAAGTTATCAGAAAACCCAAAAATGACTTTTATAATTCCTGGTGCATATACATTTTCAGTGGGAGCAACTAAAAAATTTAATACCATAAATGTGAAAAATATAAACATAATATTTGAATTATTCTTTAAATAAGTTAATCCTGCACATATATTCATCTTCCTTTTTCTTTCGTTTTCTACCGGTTCAGATCTGTGCATATAATTCAAATTCATTAAAAGAATAAAGCAAACCATAAAAGAAATAATATTTATACAAATAATCACAGATAAGTCGCTTTTAGCATATATTAGAGTTCCTAAAGTGGGGCCCAATAATGAAGCAAAATTATCGAACACGCTTTTTAAACTGTTTATACTATCTATTCTTTCTTTTTCAAATAAAATAGAAAAAGAACTTGAGAAGAAACATTAAAAACTGATACATTAACTTCTCAATCATTGTTAGGATTATAAAGGCAAAAAAAGAAGATCCATTACTTCGCCCATTCACGTAAATCAGTAAAAATACCACAATAGATATAGCATTTGATATCAACATAACATGCTTTAAATTTTTATTTTTTAGAAGCTCTCCAATAAAGGGCAGCATTACAATCATTGGTATCTGAACCAATGTAAAAAAAATACCAGTTATCGTTAATGAGCCAAATTTCTCCAATAAATATAAAGGAATACAGATATTATAAATATTAGATCCAATCAAGTTAATAAACCTCGATATTAAATATATTTTGTCATTACTTAGCATTAATTTTCTCACTATTCGCCCACCTCATTTTTTACATAATTTGGAAACGATTTTTCTATAAAATACATCTCTTATTTTTCATTACCATCTTTTAAAACTATGAATCCTAAATTCAACAAATGCAGAAATATTGGATCCTCTAAATTTGAAATTTTTTTAAGATTATCTATTGGTAATTTAATTCTAACTGTATTTTCTGTCTTAGTATTTTTGATTATAAATTCTTCTTCTGAGATAAATGTATAAAAGTTAAAATCTGAAAATTTAAACTTATTCTTATTCAAATATATTGTCGTTCTATCAAGAATTATTAATTTTGATTTTAGATAGAAATTCAAGTCATAATTCAACAATTTATTTTTATTTCCATAATTAAAAGTTATTTTTGTATTTTCTGCAAAGTTATTAATTATAAATTTGTATATCTCTTCTTCTGTTGGTATACAAAATTTTTCATAATAGTTGTTTTTCCAATAAGCATACCCATTTCTGTCTCGACAAAGGAAATCAAAATCAATGAGATTTCTCCTTAATAAAGGAAAGTCATCATAGATTGTTTCTAATACATGATTTACTTCTCTTTCACTATAAAATTGGTTTTCTTCAAACTGAGCACTCACTTCTTTTAATACCTCTATCTTATCTTTTTTCTTATGCGGCATAACTCTAAGCCTCAAATTAAAATCATCATAAAAAAAAAACGTTTTACTCCATTCTCCATAATTGCACCCTCTTTTTATAAAACCATTATACTTTTTGTTTGTTTTATTTTACAACATATAATATATTTGTTTTTTATTTAAAAAATAAAAAGCCATACAAATCACTATACGATCTGTATGGACTTCAAATTTTGCTCACACCTGTTCAATTGTTATTATCATTTATAATACAATCTAAAAATATTCCTTAATCTGTCAATCATACACATTTATTATATGTTTTACCAAATGCATCTCTAGTAAAAAAACCATATTCAATTAAACTTCTTCTTAAAGATGCATAATCTTCATAAATATCGGTTAAGACATCATTCAATTCTGATTCAGAATATTTACTCTTTTCTAATTGCTGACAAATTAATCTTAAAACGATAATTTTATACTTTTCTTTTCTCGGTATTAATTTTAATTTTAATGGATCCAATGACTCAAAAAAATCCTGTTTAACCTTTTCTTCATCTTCTTTTGTGGCTATATATCTTTCATCAACTTGTTTGGCATTACTGTGTATATTCAAAAAAGCGTCATCTGGCTTTTGCTTTAAACTTTTCATTATAGCTAGATATATTTTACTCTGTTTTTCCTTTTCTCTCAGCGTAAATCTTTGGTAACGTATAGTTGACTCCTTCAATTTCAGTTCATTCGCAATTTGTTTATCAGAGTAACCTTTATTAATCATATTAATTAAATCGACTTGGTGTTCAGATAATCCATTTTCTTTCTTTGATAAATTCAAAAGCATATTTAAACTAGATTCATGTTCTATCAAAATATGTAATTGCATCATTCCTAAAGCTGTATAAAACTTATCATTATAATTATAAATTTCTGTTTTAAAAGTCTTGAAATCACAGTATATACATTCATAAGTAAATTCTGTTTCAACATAACCACTTGCTAATTGTTCTACAGTTAAATCTAAGAATTCCATATCTCATTCCCATTCCTTTTTACAATAAGTATACCATATCGCTTATCTTTCACAATTTAATACAAGCCAAAACTAGTAATAAATCACTTCTTGGCCGATTTTATTAAAAACAATCACATTATGCAGTTTTAGAAAAGCACTTTACATAAAATAAATGTGCCAAATAAAATGATTAAAAGCATAATTAATTTTCGATTCCGACTGAGACCACCATTTGTCAAAGATTGCACCTAGCATTTGCCAGGTGCTTTTTTTATGGTCTACTTAAACTAAAGTAATAGGGTAGAGGGATAAAATAAAATTATCGTCCCTCCCGTTGAACGTACGTACGGGTCTCGTATACGGCTCTACATTTATATCGAAACTATAACGAATCACAAAATCTCAAGATAGTAAATAAGGGGATTGACCAAACCTGGCCTATCTCCTTTCTTTATGCCTAGAACAGTGGGAGAAAGAAGAAAATTTACAATATTCCCAGCACTTCTCCTGTACCATCCAAGTCTAGAGTTAGCACATTTAAATATATCTTCATGGGTAAGATTACTTCTGCATGCTTTATTTAGCTTCATAAGATTGTTATATATAGTCATCGGTCTTTTCCATTGTTTAATGATGATACATCTAACTTTATGACGTAACCATTGACCAAATTTATCCAAAAATCCTTTGATACTTGAAATTTTAAAGTATCGTATCCAACCTCTAATCATTTGATTCAATTTCTTAAAAGTAACTGATAGTGGTCTTGAAACTGCATGTTTTCTTTCCATCCATTTCTGAATATTTGAGTACAGACGTTTCTTCCTATCTTTAGTAGGAGTACATTTCCACACTATTCTAGCTTTGTAAAATGTAAAACCAAGAAATTGACCTTTAGTTGGTCTAACTACTTTAGTCTTTGTTGCACTAACCTTCAAGAATAGTTTCCTTTCTAGCCACGATGTCACTGATTTCATTACACGATTTGCACTCATTTCACTTTTAACGAAAATGATACAGTCATCGGCATACCTGGCGAAGCGAAGATTTCTAGATTCTAGCTCCTTATCAAACTTGTCTAAATAGATGTTTGAAAGAATTACACTAATTGGGCCACCTTGTGGTGTTCCAATAGTAGAACTACTTACTAGTCCTTTATCCAAAATTCCTGCCTGAAGATATGCTCGTATCAAATGTAATGTTTTACTATCATTGACACGCTCTCTTAAGATTGAAATTAATTTATCATGATTTACTGTGTCGAAGAATTTCTCAATATCCAGGTCAACAATCCATTCATAGCCTTCATTTAGATAGCTAAGCACTTCTTCCATCGCCATGTGTGCACTACGATTTGGTCTAAAGCCATAACTGTGTTCACTAAATACGGGTTCATAGATTTCACTTAGCACTTGTAACATAGCTTGTTGGATTACTCGGTCTACAACGGTTGGTATACCTAATGGTCTTTGTTTGCCATTAGGTTTGGGAATATAGACTCTTTTGACAGGCATGGGCTTGTATTGTTTATTCAAAATTTTGGAAATTAGGTCTTCCTTATATTGATTAAACCATTCCTCAACCTCTTGCACAGTCATTTTATCCACACCTGGTGCACCTTTGTTCTTCTTGACCTTTCGAATTGCTTTCTGTAGATTCTCTTCACATAAAATCTTTTCAATCAATTCCATTTGCTGCTCCTCCTTCTATTTGTAAATTTATCTGGAAACATCCCAATTACCTTTACCATCTATGGTTACGCTCCATAGTTCTAGGCTATTCTCATATTCGGACTATCCAAACATTGCTAATAGAGATTCGCACTCTATAAACGTTTCAGTCCTTCAGTATTGCTACCTACTATGACTTCATCTGAATCCTCATGGTTAACCTTTTTCGCTACAAGGGTACTATCACTGATTTTAAAGTTTACTAGAATTCCTTGTCCATGAGACCTCCCGGGGTAAGACATGGGTCCTATTTCTTTCACAACGTCTTGATTTACTGTCTTGGTTTTACGTTTACCTTTTGGACTTTGATTTGTTGCGCAATCTCATCCACCATTTAGCCTCATCAAGTTTCTGTACGTACGCTCAAAAGAATTGCTACACCACTTCCTTCACCCATGACATCACTGCCAACGGCTTGTGGTTCACTACACTTGGCGGTAACTACCCATGGTTGGTTTAACTCCAACTGAACTCATGCCATGCCCGGCACACACAAAAAGAGTACCACTGCAACAAGTGATACTCTTTTATTGAGAAATTTAAATTTATACAAAAGAATCAATAATAATTGGATTAATGTGCATCAGTAAAATCATTTTTGAATTTGCCACCATAATGATTGTTCTTATAGTTTCTAATATATAGTAATAAAACCATTATCACTAAAACAATTCCACAGATGGCATACATTGTAGTTGGATTTAAATTATAGAATAAACAACAGATTACTGTCCCAACAATAATTAATAATCCTATGATTACCAAAAATGTATCCACATATTTTTCATTTAAGACACCCTCTTTCTTATTTTAAATAATATTATCTCGCTTGAATAGTTACATCGCTATACCACAATCTCCAAATTATTCGCTTCTCCACCTGTTTCTACTGTTTTCCCCATCATTAAATCAGGTATTACGCTGAACAAAAAATAAGACGATTATTATAGTAACTACGAGAATACCAACAACTTATTTGTATTTAGCATAGTCTTTCATTCCTTTATTCACATCATTTAACTTCGATTGTCTTCATTCAATTTTTCAATCATCTTTTTCTGCTCGTCTGTCATATACCATACCTCCATTCATTATCGTAATAACATCAGCCAAAACAAACTAATTACGATTTTGTAAATATGACTGCTCGAACTATTTATTGAAGTCATAATTTTCTAATTTTAATCTTCTCTTCATCACAATTAACATAATACCAATACCACTAAGTGCTAAGATTATCATCGGTACAACACTATAATCATAAAAAGCAAAGTAACAAATACTAATCAGAATCAAGAGCAATAACTTATATATCCAAAAATCGCATTTTCATCCGTAAATTGCCAAATATAAAATATTGATATTTTGGTATAAGCAATATGTTTTTTACAGAAATCGAAAAATAAACAATTAATAATGAATATTGTCAATATGAGAAACAAAAATTTAGTATGATTATGACAACTGAATAAATCAATTAAAAGTATAATCAAATCCATTATTAAAAATAATATTGTATATCTATTTAGTCTTTTCGATAAATTTTCGCATCTCATCTTTAGAACATCCTCCTATAATCTGATTTAGTATTTCATTTTAAATATGGATTCTTTTGCATATTTTGGAATAACATGCATGTACAGTAACAAGTAAGCAAAATAACTAATTACTATTTTCATTTATTTTGTTCTTTTCAAGGATAGCGCTATCTCTAATTCAAATATAATATACAATTTAGAAAATTACAATCGTTATTTTTATAAAGAGTGTTAAAATGAATAAACGATAATATTTATGAAAGTCTTTGTGTAAATACATACGAGTTGCTATAATGAATTTAGACGGAGGAACTTACATGAAATACATTCAATTTACTAAGAAAGAAAATGAGATCATGGATATCTTATGGAAGCATGATGTTGCAATGTCTGCAAATGATATCAAATTAGCTTCCAAAAATTTGAGTATCAATACGATTCAGCAAACGCTACAAAAATTATTGGAAATCAAATATATCAAAGTTGCAGGAATTGGGCAAAACAAGAAGGCAATCACAAGATATATAGACCAGTTATATCCGAAGCTCAATATGTGAATTCATTTATTGGCGAAGATACACGAGCAAAAATTTCAGCTTATTTTGTTGAGCACACAGATGATTTAGAGATGATTGAACAATTAAAGAAATTGATTCAAGAAAAAGAGAAAGAGTTAAAATAATGCGATTTTCTGCATCATCTCTTTTCATTACTTTGTGCATTAGTTTTTTGTTGATTCTATAGAATTATCAATAAGATTAGATAGTATAGTAACTAAGTCATAATCAGAAAGAATTTCTATATTTGTGTCATCACATTTCACACTCAATTCAATACCATTTCTCTTTGCTTGATCAAGCTTATCGTTTATTAAAGCTTCTAAGATTTTATTATCTGAATAAAACCGTATATTATCTGTATCAATATGAGACATAATATCATTCACATATACACTCATGCATTCTGGCAAACTATCTTTAATTACAGATAAATGATTTTTTAAATCATGACGAAAAATACTATTTTCTTGATCTTGATTTTTAACATTTTCATAATATTTCATCAATAAATCAGATTTTTGATTCACAATTCTCATTTCTTTTTCTAAAAGATTATTATTTACTTTTGTTTGTGCACTATAGACCAAAAATAAATCCAAAGTAAAATAAATAAAATGACAAAACACACAAAAAATTGAAATAATAAATCTTTAAAATATAATAAAAAGGATATTAAAATAAGACATAAAAGCCAAGAAAAGACTAATGAACCTACGTAAATAATCAATTCTTTTTTGGCAAGATTTTTATAGGAAATTCCAATCAACTTTGCGTTTAAAAAACTATACAAAATAATAATAATTAATGTAGTTAACAAAATAGAGAAATAACTCAATTCTAATACAGAATTTCTTTGCATGTCAAAAAAGCGAATAATAAGATTGGTGAATATTGATGCAAATAAATCAGAAAACATAAGTATAAAGAAAAATACGACTTGGGTAATATATTCGCTTTTCTCTTCAAAATGATAGAAAATACGAATAAATAAAAGCCAAGCAAACTTGTAAAGATATAACTGCAGTATCCAAAATCAGAATAAACAAAAACAAACATCAAGGCGAGTAAACAAACTGTCAACATTTTCTGAAACTGAGACAATCGCAAAATGTATCGAGAATCATAGAAATGAAAATATAGATAATTCAAAATCATTCCATTAAACAGTAGCAGTATATCAACAAAAATTTTTTGATATATCATAAATCTATTGATCCATTTCTTTTGATATCGCATTTAAATATGCGTCTTTGATTTGTTTCTTTTTCAATTTAGAAATGGGTATAATTATATCTTTTTCTAAAAATTAAATCGTTCAAATGGATGTTTTGAATATAGTCTATATTGACTAAAAAAGCTTTATGTGGACTAATAAAATGGTACTGTTTAAATCTTTCTTCCAATTTATAGATGGTATCATAAAATTGATAAATACTATCGTTATTTGTGTACAGATTTATTTTACGTTCACTATATTCAATACATGATATCATTTACCTTTAATTTTACTAACCATGGTTTGTTTGAAAATATTCATAGATATCTATCTGACTATTTTGTAATAGTATAGTCATATCATCTAAAGTTTTAAATAACATTGTTTTATCCAGTGGTTTATCAAGATAATCAAATACATGCAATCTATAGGCTACATTTTTATATTTAGGAAATCCAGAAACTATTATTATATATGTGTCTAAGTCGTAGTTACGAATCATAGTCGCAATCTCTATACCATTCAAGTTGATCATTTCAATATCTAAAAAAATACAGTCATATTTAACTTTTGATTTAATAAAATCCTCTCCGGAATTAAAAATAGATATTTCCACCTTGTTTTCTCCATAATATTCAATAATATATGATTTAATCTTATTGCAAAATTGAATATCATCATCACAAATTGCGAATCTATACTGCTTTATCATTTATAACACCTACTTTACATCATTATATCAGATTTGAAATCAACCTTTTACAAAATTGTGTATAACACTTTTCAAAAAGATAAATAGCAAGAAAAAGTATCCAAGATTCCGTTGTTTTAAGATAGAAGCGGACACCATTATATATATAAGCAGTACACATATGTAAATTTCTACTATAATGTTATGTAAACCTATAGACGTATAATTCTATCGCATGAATTTGCAAAGGTCATGTCGAGAGCCACTATAATTAATGCTTTTCCAAATTCATTTAATTCTCTTAATATTTTAAAAACTATATCTCTATTTCTATCTTTTTTTATTTACATCCAATCCCTTCAAAAATACTGCAACAAAAAGATAGGAAATGTTCACCCTAAAAGTGTTTAAAGGATATCTCTTTCTCAGAGCTAAAATCCCTATGACTTTTAAAGGTTGATTTATCCCTATCCAGTTTCATATATTCCCCACATTTACCAAAGATTGCACCTAGCATTTGCAAGGTGCTTTTTTATATCCTTTAAAAAGAACAAACGATCCATCTTTTATATTGGATTCAATCCAATATGATTATATCCACAATTCCAAAAGAATATAGATTACAACTCCAACTATAATACCAATTCCAATCTTCTTCTTATCATTCTTTGCGTAGATCAAATTAAAGATTTCAAATGATAAAAATCCAAGCAGAAAAAATATATTCTTCGTAAAATAGTAAATCAAGAAACACACCACAAATAAGCCTATACAAATCATTCCTTTAGAATATTCCACCATGGATTTATGTCCTTGATTTAAGGATTCATTATCCTTATTCAATTTATCAATAATGTTTTTCTGTTTATCATTCATAATCATTACCTATACTTTCTTCGTAGCCAAATACAGAAAGCGAGTGCACAAATCACGATTATACCCGCAAGTCCATATTGCACTATTGCCTGTTTATCACCTAATACTCTTCCTAGAAATTGTGCAATTCCATAACTACATAATAAGCATAAAGCTACACACTTCATCCAGAAAGTAGATTCCTTCTTTTCTTTTGGAGTAGTATCCAACAAGTCTTCATCTAAATATTTTTGAAGATCTTCATTCATATCTTCCTGTAATCTTTGAAGTCGATTTTTTTTCATATCACCACCTACGGAACAATGTTGTTTTTAAATAAGATACATGAAACGCAAATATTAAGAGGATGATCAACAATATGATTTCTCCATAATAGATATATTTTTCTTTGTATCTATAGTCATACGCGGCAATTGCACGGATTTTAAAGACGAAAGGGGTGGATGCGGAACTGTTCTGTCTTGGAAATCCGGAAAAATACAGTGAAGGCATGAGAGCACAGAAGAAAATTGCGGAAAATTATGGGGTCCGTG